>JGI24159J19872_10006887_pt1 | contig 14856 bp, 10 predicted proteins | sample Ectturendosymbi4_FD_19872 | JGI IMG/M metagenome (IMG submission 19872) | reverse complement strand
GGTGCAAAGCTCTCAAGGGGGGCACGGTATCTCTGAAAAAGATGGCCCGAGGCGACTGCCTCCTTATCCTTCCCTAATATCCATCCTTGAGCTTGCAATCTCTCTTGTTGGCAAAGCACATGTGATCAAAATGAAACTAAATTTGAATTTTTTCCCCATTAGGGCTTCAAATTCCGCAGATAAAGTATTGCAATTTCAAGAATCCCGTGATTTGTACAAATTTAATTACGTGCAGTGCTAAACTATCATTGCCTGCAGCTGAGGTGATCAATAAGTTTTGTAACACCGGGTTTACTATTGTGTTTACAGTTTAATTCCATCTTATATTTCAATGAAGTAAGTTAAATTTAGCAAAGTCTCATCAAACAATTTAAATGAAGTAAGTTTAAAGTAGCTACAAAGGTTTTACCGAATAGGTTGAACATAGCCAAATATCTTACCGATTATCAAAAATCCAAACATTTTTCAAACGTGGTGAAAGACTCTAGCGTATACAGTTATAACTACAGACGTGAATTAATTGCTCAAAAATTTGATGACAACGGGAAACACTTCTTATATGCGCGAAACTTTTCTAGAAGGCGTACTTCGGATGTCAATGCCTCAGAGCAAAGTCGCTGTTCAGCTTCGGTTGAACGTGCTGTGTTGGTGTACATCTGAAGCGTGTAAACACAGTATAAGTGCAATCGTAATGGCGGCCGCGCTGACTTCTTGCTCAAGTGCAGTATTGTTCATTGAGATTTTTACTAGCGCTTTTACAAGAAAGATTTATGAGCAATGATCCAAAGTAAAGATCCAAACTAGAAGCTTGGAACTTTACTATCAAAACTTTTAAAACTTGCCAATTCAATAAAAGCAAACGTTCTGTTTGTCGGCTTAAATCCGTACACATATGTTCAGGAGAAAACGCCAGACACATGCACCTTTCATGGATGATGCTTTAAAAACAAGGAGCATTAAAAATACTAAAATGTTGAAACTCGGTTGTTGTTTTCCCCAGCCCTAATAAAATTTCTGGCTAAGCGCCTGGTTCCACTACTAGTATTTACCAAAAGACGCTTTATTTTTATTTGATCTATGTCGTGATTATTAGTAGCAGTACATTTCATTTATCGAAACTGATAAAGTTTGAATTAATTATCACAATTTTGAGCATACTTGTGTCTATTTAAGCTCTCAGAATTAATGTGTTTTCAATTAAATTCAGTGCTAAGTGCTAGATATCTAGATATAGTACCGTTGTATACTTGTATACGCTACTAGTTGCTATACCACCACGATGGGCGTAGCCAGTATCATTTCTATAATGTGCCCACAATATGGCCAATTTTACAAAAGGTCGTACTACGGTTGGGTGAACATGGTGATGTCATCGAAACGCAAATAATGTTTGTCCCCCCAAAGTTTATTAGCCAACTCGGTCCCTGTCCAGGCTTGTGGAATCGGAGGTACAATGTCCGACTCCAACCTTTCCAAAAGTTCCGACACCGATTTCTTAACATAACGTCAGGGCCGGATTTACCAATAGGCTATGTAGGCTTAAGCCTATAGGGCCTCAAAATCCAAGGGGGCCTTCAGCAAACTGTGGTACGCATAGAGTCAATTGCCGGCATGTGATCGGCTCGGATAATATTCATCCGAATTTTATGTCTTAATTATTCATGAAATTTAGTTTTATTCACCTATTCCGTGTTGATCACGCCACGGTCTTCCAACGAGTTTCGATGAATCTCAATATGACCATAGGTCAAGCCGGATGCCGACTCAAAGCACGTTGACCGCGTCCTGTTTTTGATGCATCGTTCCGATTGTTACGTGTGAATCAGGGGAAAAAACTTGTGACTGGTCGTGCTTGATCTGCACTTGATCAAAGCTTAAGGTTGTACTGCAGATAAGCACTATGTGTAAGGCTGGCAGCATTATCCTACAATGGAAACATAGTTGCTTCTTCTGAGCAATACTGTAGTTTTGTTAGCGTTTCTTTTATGTAAAGCTCGTTTGGTATATTAAGATGTGATCTTTTCCTTTTAGTTTTCTTTAAGAAAGTCATTCAGAAACCAGATTGCCATTGAGTACTTCCGCACAGTGGTGTCGGAGGCGGGGGTGCAAGCGCACCCCCAAAAGTTTTGAATTGTCAAAAATCCGGGCAAAATCTCTGAAAATCCGGGCAAAATCCGTGAAGAACTGGACAAAATATATGAAAATGTTCTCAAAATACCTAAAAATCTGGGCAAACTACCTGAAAATATGGGCAAAAATGGCGCCCAACGTGTGGAGAATCACATGAAGACCTTTTTTGAGGTCATCCCAAAACAGAAGGTGTTGGTGAGTGGGTGGGAGGAAATATTCGCACAAGGATTTGCCCGAAACGTTTTGGGGAAGTTTGGTCAAATTCGGGCAAAAAACTTTCGCACTCCCAAAAATTTACCTGCTCCTACACCTAGGCTTTCACAAGTTTGTACTGCTCCCATACTAAGCAAATCAGAGAAGATCTTAATGAGCTTGAATAGGAAAGCAAACGTCACTTTGCCAACTGGCAACCACAGCACTCTCCCCAAATATGCAAAGGAAAGAGTAATAGCAAGAAAATCGCAGAAACACCTTTGGGTCCGGTGCCTTAGAGCAGTGGTTTTTAGTTTATCGAGTACGCGGATCCTTATTTCTTAGCTTGATGGTTGGTAACTGCTAAAGAAAAAAATATTTTTCAAAATTCAAAAGAATTTAAAAATGAACTGAAGGTTCGCGGTTGTGCAGGAGAGGTTGTGCTAAGCATTGGTTGCATTAAACGTGACAAACGTAGGCAGATTTTAATGAATTCCTATAGATGATTTTTTTATGAAGAAGGCCAGGGCAAAACCTTTTTCATTGTTTACTGTTCTCTGCTCAGCCTAACTTGATTCGATGATTTTAGTTTTTTTGTACTTATTTCAATAAAGGCAACAAGTTGAAAATGACAGCAAGCTTAAAACAGTCCCGTCGCCACAGGGGAGCATTGGTGGACTCAGCACCTCCAAACTTAAATATGAAACACTATAAACGAGTGGAGATTTTGTCACATTTTCAGAATGTCAAGTCTCCATGCGTAAATGCATGTCAAACCCCATGGGCAAAAATGGCCCCTGTTGAAAACTTTCTGGCAACGGTTCTGGTTTAAACATCACATCCTTTCGCGCGACGGTTGCGTTGCTTTCGATTCTTTGCTGTCTGAAAAAGTAACAAACACGCGAATCGCGAACCTACAGCAGTTGCAACCATTCAGGTGCGTTTTTCTGGACGTGTTTTGCTTGTGGGTGCGAGATTTTTACAGCCGTGGTAAGCTGCAATCTGGTACTCACATTGTGCTTTATGATCTTTATGTCGCCAGGCACATGTGCAGTGTGTTGTTTTTTTAGCACAGATAAGAAAAAACAGATGTGAAACTTATAAAAAACGTAGGCCACATGTTTTGTCAAATATTTAACCGCAATGTTTTCGATTGGTTTGCCTGCAAAAATTAATAATCCATTTCCTGCTAGCTAAGTACGATTTCAGCAATTCCGTGTCATTGACCGCTTTTGCGTCAAAGGCAGCAACAAGCGCAGTGATCGTATGTGCACTCTAGTAATGATTTTTAATTTTTTAATAACCATACTTGTAGAGCTTCAACACCGTCAAATTCGGCTGAGCGCAAATTGATAACGCTTTTCCATTTTTTCGTCGTAACTATGGGAGAGGGGGCCTCACCAGTGGATTAGCCCAGGGCCTCGCATCAACTAAATCCGGCCCTGCATGACGTAAATGATGTTTGGCTGCCAAAAATTTTGCAGCAACTAGCAATCAGTGGAAACTGTGGTACACTGCAAGAATTCTCTGTTTTAATAATAGTTTCAAAAGAAATTGTACCGTTTCACTTTCAACAAGCATGAGTTAGATTTCCTAACTTAGGAGTGCGATGTAAAAATGATTTATTGAGATTTCCGATCTCGGATAAAAAATCCGTCTTCGACTCCTAATGTTCTTGAGAATCTGACTTCACTCAAAAACCTCGACCCCTTGCGATTCCAACCCCGTAACCCTGGCGGACACCCAGGGTTGACAATTTGAAACTTGATAAACTACACAGAAATTGAGAATACGCATAAAGTATGCAAGGAAACTCGTTTTTTTGTTATGTGCCTGTTATATGCACAACTACTGGGGGAACAGAACAGATACGGGCTTGTGTGAGCCGTTATGATCAATCCGCCTGAATTGCCAATGAATGACGAAGCTCGAAATGATGCACATATTGCAAGCGCAGGTGTGCGGTTGTATTAACGCTCACCCAAGGTTGCTTGCCACATCAAAAAACGAAACGGTAATCTTGTGATGCATCAAAAAGTCAGTAAAATGAAGTAAGTTGAAACAGGACTGTTTTGAAATTTGTCTCAGAAAGTCAATTAAACATCAATAATTCTCTTTCAATCCTATTTTATTTTCCCTTGGTCGCACGACCTGGGAAAAAGTCACGTCACTATCAATTTCACTGGGTGTGCGCCGCCCCCCTAGAGTATAGGTCGCTGGTAGTGACGAATATGAGATTACGGGTTATTGAGTGCGTAAAAACTAGTGTTGACAAAAAAGAAGTTTCAAAAAAATAAATCCATGCAGCATGTGTTAGTAGCCTTACAATTGGAAAAATCATCTACTTAGAGCATTTAATTTTTGTAATTTAAATCTTGGATGCCCCGCTGCCCTGGATGCCCGGGGCCGCCGTCCCGTTCGCCCCACCTCTGCACGCTACTGACAATATCCCACAGCAATTTTGTTCATGTCGCGTTTGAGCCTACTCGTGTTTGCCAAACTTTTGATTGAATGATTTTTGGTAGATTGAGTTTTCCTAGAACAATTAATATAATTTCAACTGAAGTTTTTCTTTGTCTAACAAATAAGATTGATTCACTTGATTAGCCTGGGTGTAATGTTTCTAATTGGGGCAATTGTTCCCACTTCTCTCCTGGCTACACGCTTGACTCCGCAATGGCTAGGGAGTATAGATGCCAATTCCAGGACTGGCAATTACATTTTGAAACCCCCATATATAGACCCAACGGAAAAGCTCAGAATTTAACAGAAAGTCCCAACTAGACATAAAAATTTGGTGAATATTTTTACTTTATCACATCTGGGCCATCTGTAAGTCGCAAGCCGCGCCAGTGCGTATATGCTGTAACTAGGGGTGTAACGAGGTTAGATGACGCCCGGGGCAAGAGGTTAGTTTGGCGCTCCCATATTTGAACCTGAGGTCTTTCGGAAGCAGATGTACTGTATTGAAGAAAGTCCTTGTGGCATTGTTGGGACTTTCCGGCGCCCCCCGCGGTTATTCGGCGTCCGGGAAATTGTGCCCCCGTTGCCACCCCTCGTTACGCCCCTGACTGTAACTTTGTAATGAAAGTTTGTGTCTGTTGGACTTTTTTGGCATTTCTGACGGTCACCTGACAGCGTTTACAACAATTAAATATTCATTCCCAGTGTCCTTCTCTAGCTAACCTTTGAGATCTGAATCTTTCACCCACTCCACCTTAAAATTGCTGTGTGTTCCACGTAATGTTTTTCTTTGGGCTTGCTCCATTATTATTTGATTATTATCTCATTCACTTGAAATCATTGCAGCTACAGCTTATACTGTGTCTGTTGCTTGTTTATCACTTATGATGAAGGTTAAGGTGCATTGGAAAAACAAGATAAAAAATAGGAGGCGAGAAATAAAGTTTAATATATCTGTTCAATCATAACTAATCTTATTTAACTGCTACGCAGTTAAATCCTAAAATCCTAGATCTTCAGAAGAAAAACCCTGAAAATTGTATAACGTCTTCACTCACACACGCAATGGATTTGACTTAAGAGTGCATGGCAGTGGCAAGGAACACATTAATACATAAAAAAAACAGGAGGCTGGTTATGTGGCGGTAGTAGAAAAGCATACCCAAAAGCAGAGACACGAAAAGATATTGAATTCACAGATCTGGACGCAAAACCTCAGGCTTGGTACCTCTAGCCCAACGGTGCATAACCTGCGGCCTTCGATAATGAAATTTGCGGCCATCCACATGTATCAAAATATAAGATTTGGCGGCCGTGCTGGCGTGTATTGAAGCAAAACCAACCCAAGGCAAGAAAATCAGTCGACACGATGCGTAATTACGTTAAAAATTCGTTAAAATGTTTGACATTTTATTATAATTTTAGGCACAAGTCAATGACATTAACCGGATAAAATCTATTCTTTAATTAAACGTATCTCATAAATAGAATTCGAACTCATTGGCGGCCGTACTTCATATAAATAAAAGTAATGCGGCCGGCAATAGCAAAAGGTTGTACACCCCTGATCTAGCCAGATCATTTTGAAAGTACTGAAAAGGCAGCACCACTTATAGAAAAGGTGAATGTGATGTAATAATATCTTTTAAAGATGCCATTCATTACAATAAGCCTACAATATCCGCAAATTGCTGCAATTTGGCCTCGTGGCTTGAGTGGTCCCATAATGTTTCAAATAACAATAAAATATTTTAATTTTCAAACCACGGTAGTCTAATGTTAAAGCATTAAAATGAAAAACTTCGCTTAATTGATTATGACAAATTTAGCAAAACAGTGACTGAAAAAAAATTCTTGGATTGAAAAAATTCTAAACGTATAATCAGGGGTGGATATTAGGGGAAGCATACGACGCCGTCGCCTCGACCTCTTTCATAGTATTACTTCGTTGTCTCAGAAACTGCTCGATTTCTCTGCGCAGCTCAAAAACACGAGTAAGCACTCGACCAAGGGATAGCAAAGCCACTTCTCTGTGGTGAAAAAGAGCATGTGTTGAGCCAAAAACGTTGTTCCAAAAGACTCTGAACAGACGATGATTTAAGGCTTGGTCTCTGATAAAGTTTACTACTCTCACAACAATCGACAACATATTTTTTTGAATTTTCAGGGTGTGTACCCGTAAAAATTTTGGCGCTTCGTATCCCTTGTTTTTGTGCTTCATATCCCCAGGTGGTACGTGTGTCCCCGGTTAAGAACCACTGTAATAAAGTGACCGAACCAGGAATTATTGCTGGCTAAGTAAAAATCGTGATCTTGACAGCCAGGATGCGTTGGAGATAAAATTTATCTTTGAATGGAGGCTCAGTCAGAAGAAAAACTTAAAAACGTCTGCACGCTGGTGAAAGAAATGTTCATCTCTTTCCCTTAGCACTTTGGAGGAACTTTTCACTAGTAACTTCAGCTGAAAATCAATCTCAGATTACCTTCAAGATAGTTGAATACGGACCCTGTTCATGCAAAATGGTTTAATGAACAATTCAACGATCAGTTATCCAACAAGTAAAAACAGAGCGGGAACGAGCAAACGTCGCAGACTTGAACGTATGCAGAAACTGAACAGGTCGATCCATTTTCGATAGTCACGATGGACAGTCTGTGGCGACTGGTCGAGGACAGCAGTGTGGCAATTCCGCAGTCGAACAACTGTACGCCATTCCATCATATGTAAGCAAGGTTCAGTACTTATCTGTTGCAAAAATGGCAACACATTATCGTTGGCGAAGACGCTGTTCATTGCCTAGTTCTAGCAACTAGAGGAGGATTACCTGCATGAGCAGGAGGTCGCAATAGCATTTAGCAGGACTCCTATCATAAGGAAACCACGCTGATCGCGGTGAGCGTAGGGAAGATATTTATATGCATTCGGAACACAAGAAATAGTAGACAGTTTTGCAGGTGATGGATTGAAGAACATTTCCTGCAACAAAAAGGAACCCATCAGACAGCAATACTTTCAAAGAATAAACCAAACCCGTAACCAGACCAGCAGTGGCGTATGGTAGCAGGGGCGGATCCAGAGGGGGGCGATTGGGGCGATCGCCCCCAAAACCTACGAAAGAAACTGTATTCACTATGATTTTTTACAATTCGGAAAACAGCATTCGCGACATAAGCCATTTTGTCGTCCACAGTTTTCTTATAGCAGTATTGTGAAAGACACTTCATCCCTCTTACAGTAGCGAAGCTTTTATGAGACTTGACTACAAAATATTACTGAAATCGTCCCCCAAGCTTATGGCTGGATCCGCCGCTGTATAGCAGGCATGCACATACTATGCGCGCCACATTGACGGGAATCGCAAAAATAAAAAAAAAAATTGCAAAATCTGCCTCGCAAAAATAAACATTTTTATTTGCAGTTTGTTGAACCTCTATTTCGCACCCCATGCAACCATAAATTGCACTACAATACAGCGCGCTCGTATCTGACTGATGATTAAGTCGGACCGGACGTGTTGGGTTGCGCCAGCACCAACAAGCAATGTGACATATCTGTGGAATTGTGACATAACACGGCGGTCAGCATTGTAACAGAACAAGAACGCTCGCTTGCCATATCTACAAGACATCGTCCTTTTCATGCTGTAAGAAAGGCTAAGTGACGTAGCCTACGTCAGTCCGTATAGGCTACTGCTGCATTTCAGGCAAGACGATATTAGTCAGAATCTGGTTAAGACGTGTTTTAAGTCCGTGGCTATGAGAATTTTGACTGTTACGCAAATAACTGCAGTTGATTACAAATTGCTTAACTGCTGCGGCCCACTCCGACTTAACGAAACTTTTTCGATGGCCACTAATGTCCGACAATGATAAATAGGCTGAATACAACGCCCCAATCCGGAAACTAAGGTAGATATTGTCCTCAAAAAATCGGCAGTTAGTATCGTTACCGCGCCAGTTGGGCAAAAAATGTTAACTCATGAAAGAAGAAATTTATTAATCTTGTTTAGGGCTAGCTTTTTTGTCCAAATGTGGCTTTCTGTTCGATGTCCAAGCACTTTGTTACGGTCCCGACTGTAAGCAACAAGTTAGATGTATATACAGTTCAGATGTAAATGGTAAGCAATTATACGAGAAGAATCTAGATTGAAAAATGCTAGTTTCAAGTCGTTCAATTTAAAAGTATCAAGTCCTGAGGTCCTCCTAATGTTCTTCGAATTGCTTTGCAAATAATGCTGACGATGGCAGTTATAATTATTGCAAGCAGCGAGGGGCCTTTCAGTAAGCTAAAACTGGCCCTTTAATACCTCAGGACCTCAATGACTAACAATAAGTCAGGGTAGGTAGTGTGATCTACTGTAGCTTTGATGAGTATAGAAATGGACGAAACAGAAAAAGCTGACTTTGATTAAATCATAAACGAATTTGCTTCAGTAAAGGCACGAAAAGATCTGCTTTGAAATAAGCGTTTTTATGTGATTTAACCGGAAAGGTTGGATATATTAATGCTTTGATCGTATTTTGTTTTTCGAACAGAAGTGGCACATGACTTGCACCAAATGATTTAATGCACAATTCAGATTAAATGTGTTTCAATTTGAAAGAAATTGACGTTTGCAGTTGCAAAATGTTGTTTGTTTCAACTTTGTCAGGCAACAGTATGTAGGCCTATAAATTATGATAAGGTTATTGTTCAAATGTTTTCATACCCTTCATAATAAAAATAAATGAGTATAGAAGCATGTTATAGTCGTAATGGATAATTTATATTTTATTTGCTGAAAAGTATAAAGCAAAAATAAAACCAAACATTTTATTCTTTATTGCATTAAATTTTCTTCATGGTTTACCTTTCGTAAAAACTGCGCCTATATTTGATATTTGAATTATAGAAAGGGCGCACAATTATAGAAAGGGCGCACTTTTCCATGGGCGGCACTTTGCCATGGGCGGCACTTTGCACAGATACGCCATTGCAGACCAATTTATAACCGACTATACAGCAATATCTTATCGTCTGGTCCATGCATCGGAAGAAAATACGAATTTTATACAGACGCCCACTAAGTGCAGCATTTTGTCTCTGTGGAAAAAAACTGTGCAGAGCAAAATTTTTGAGGTTGAGGGAAGGAGAATACAACAGAAACTAAGTGTTTGTAACCAGCAAAGACGGACGTAAGTTTCAACATCGCGATAAAAAAAACCATGACTTTTATTTTTGGGCAACTGAACAGCGATTCGCACATAAGTATTCAAGTGTTTGGCACAAGAAACGCTAAAACAAGTAGAAATATGATGAAGTACCTTGTTAATCAGAAGTGCGTGCATCGTGACGTTCCCTTTAAGCGGAAATTCGCATGTGCCGTAGCATTCTCGAACGTTAAAATATGGAGGGAAAACTACATGACCTCTTTGCTGAAAAGGAAACGCAGAAAACTATATTTGCCGTGTGTTGCGTATCAACAATGAAGCAGCACTGAAGTTTATCAAAATTGTTCCACACATACAATTCTACACTTCTTTGAAACAGCTTTAGAACTTTCAACCATTTTTCACGACTGCATCTGCGCAATTACGCTTTTCGTTATAAACAAAGGTAACAAACTTCTACTTTTCCGCAAACTAGCACAGCACTTAAATACAGCTATAGTGATTCAAAGATGGATAACTTGAAAAAATCTCATATAAGTTTAACTCATTTGAGGAAGTCTTTTGAAAACACACTTGCCATCGTCAAATGAAACAGGGTTTGTAGACTTGTACGTTAGATGGTTTTCGAAAAAAAGTGTGGTACATCTAAGGCGAGCAATGCGGCTGTAGAAAGCACCCCCGGTTTGAACTTTTATCCAACAAAACTCGCAGCGCTTATTTTGCGTCGAGTTATTTACGCATGTAACAGTCTATCTAGCAATATGTCGCGACATGTCGTTGTGTGGACAAGCTTATCTTCTTACCCAAGGTGTTCGAAAGTCGATGCGATAATCGACCAATCTGCAACGTGCTCTGTTTGTCCAAAGACTCTCGATACTTCTTCGTGACCGTGCCAATGCAATTTCTTCACAATAAAGAACTTTGCTGACACACGAGCAACAAACATTTTTCATAAAAAAACTCAAACAAATCTTGTACATTACCAGTTATCGCACATAGCATCGACATTGCAAGTATGCTTCTACGAGAAAACGGCAAGTCAGCGATTTGTTTTATCTCAAGGCAAAGAAACAAATGAATTACATTGCAGGTCGTCTTGTTTCGGTTTGTTTAGCACTATTGAAACTATTTCGCATATTTGCTATTTGACATATTTCATTAACATACGATTTGACATATTTCATTCATTCTGGAAAACCAGATAGACTTTCTGTGGGTGGTCTGTAACTTTTCATTTTAAACAGACATTGTGTAGAATTATGATATAACTAACACAGTGTGGTCCACGTACAGGCCCGAGGGCAGCATGTGCCCGCCACAGCGTTTTCAGTGGCCTACGGAAGCATTCAGGAAAAATCTTCAAATCTGAAATTTGTTGAAAAGCGTGTAAAGTTACACATGTCTCGCTGAATTGCTTGCGCTAGATAAAGTTCATTTGCATAAGAACAATGAACAATACCTTTTCTGTGTACCATTACTGTCATTGTTTCATTTATTTTACGATCAAAATAGAAGATACGGCCAGCCCCTAACCGCTAGGACATCTGTCTGGATAACCTCTGTGTTTTTTAAGCACCTCGGTGTTTGCTGTCTTGAAGAGTACATCTGGTGCAGTTAACTCAATACCATCAAATAAATCTGTCTATCTATGCGCTAAACGCGGCTTTCGGAAAGTGTCACTAGAGCCAAATTACTTGCCCATCCCTGCAATTGGTAATTTTAATTGGAACAAGCATAACATCTTTCAATAAAAATGTAGCCTACCGAGACTGCAGAGAGCTTCTGGACATTAGTCAGCAAAGATAGATTTCTCAAACTGAAAGATTTCGCACTAAAATGCACTCGATGTTTCGAAACACGTACTTGTGTGAGAGTATATTTTCTACGATCAAGCAAGTCAGATCTAAAAACAAAAATGAAATCAAATAGCAGACGAAACACTGGACGACAGTTTCCGACTTGCACCACTAACACTGGTACTGAAAAAGGAACGATAGTGTCAGAGATGCCTCGACCACAGGCATCCCACTGATAGAGGTTTGTAATAATTTCGATGATGCACTCACTTGCCTTCCTTTTTTTAGTTTTAAATCTAGTGAATCTGTTGTTTTATAAATCATTTTGTTGGAAGTGGCCCGCGAGCTGTCACGTTTTTATAAAATGGCTCGTAGGTTAAAAGTAGTTGGACCACGCTGATAACATATCAAACGCTTGTGTACCAGATTCATTGTGATTAAAAGCTATGGCACAGGCTTTCTCAACCGGGGGTAAATTTAATGATGCTGTTGTACATTTTTCAACAGCGCTAGTGAGCAAACAAAAAACAAAGGGTAAATTTTATGTTATGAAGCTGACCAGGGGTAAACGGGAGAAAAAAGGTTGAGAACCCCTGCTATAGCATGTTCCTATTTTCATTAAATGCATTTCATTGTTTCAGGAAATTATGGATATCTTTTATGAAACAATTTCTATCAAATGAAATGATAGCTTATTTTGTTCTGGATGTGGCTACTTCATGAAAAATCCTTTGATACCAAGGTTTGTAAAATATGTAATAAGATTTCTAGTTCAAATCTTGGTGTATTGTTAGAGTATTGCAGTTATTAATTGGTTTACATGCAATGATTATACATAGTTCTGTGGCAACGTTGCGCTTCCCACATTTGTGACATTAGTTTAAACCTGACCGTGTTTGGCATGTATCGGCGTATGTAGCCATTTTTTGAACCTGTTTGGCATTTTCTGCCAATAAATCTGGTAGTATGAGTTTAGGTCTATGTGGACTTGGTAAGTTGTCAGGTCGATGGCAACCATGGTTGCATGTGCGTCGGCAGATATGCTGCAGATAAAGTTCCAAGCCTACGAGATTTTCAAATAAAAACAACTTCTAAGTCTGTGTTCGTAAATGTGTGCTCTCACATTTCCGCGTAATCATCGCCATGTCTTCATACGCTCCCACGTCTATGCCGCAGTGTTGTTTTAACTCATCAGTAAGAATAAAGTTTATCACGTTACCCAACTCTTTAGCGTTATGAAGTGCAAGTATAAAGATAAATGCTTGAAATGCAATCCATACTAAAAAGACAATTGAAAACCCAAATAAACAAATATTGTGTATTGATCACTGTAGACGTTGTTTTAGTTATTCCATTTTATTGAAAAAAGTTTCTAAGCATGCTTTCGTATGACACTTGCAGCTGAGACTCATAGACTGTAAAAATGGGCTCTGGCTACAAACGTATGTTTTACAAACAAATGCACGTTAAACTGAGATTTTGGACAAATTTGTGATAAAGCATACAGTATGTAAAATTTGCAAACAAGTTTATAACAACCTGCCGCAAACCAACTATGTAAAAAAAGATTAGAAGATTAATGAAGTGACAGCTAAGGAACATTACGTCTAAAATATAGCAAAGCGTGGGAAAGTAAAGTGGTGATCTTTGTATCTTAGTGTGTGGTTGACTATTTTGACGACAAAGTACCACTCTTTTCGGTGTGCAATAAACGACAGTGACTTTTTTGTTGCTTGCATTAACATTGAATATTAACAGAAATTTCGGTCACTTTCATGAACTCATTTCATCATTTAATTCAGGAGTTCACATCCAGGGGTACTAGTATGCCTAGGGGTGCATTTGTATATTTGAAGGGATAGCCTACATTTGGCAATAGGAGGGAATATGTAATTTTATATTATTTATTTTCAAATATTTATACATACTTATTATTCAATATTATGTTGATAAAATATTTGGGAAAAATTGATAGTTTTNAAACATTTTCACTATTGGGATCATTTAATCTATCTGGAGGAGTTGAACTGTTGTTTGTTTCCTCATACCTTGGCTCAAACCAATTGCTTACGTGCAGGTTCCGTACTAAGCTAAAATTGAACAATCCTGATAAACACATTGTCAGAAAAACCACGTGCATTGGCCACCATTGTTTGGACAATGCATCCAGGTTTTAAGGTTTGGGGGTCAAATACATTTTCACGGGGGCAAGATTTTTGTTCTCATTATATATTTAAAACAAAATTTTCTCTGCACTACAAAATTTGAAGATGGCAGTGCCATCTCCACCCCTAATGGCTATGGGCTTGCATGCATCAGTCATTTACAAAATAAAAACATAAACCTCGGATCACTTTTGGTATCGGGAACATGACACCTAAATCGACTACATATATAGCCATTGATCGGGTGCCAAACATTATCTTTAACTGGTAGAGTCCTGCGCGGGGCGGGTTTACCCGCGCGGGTTGGGAAACCCGAATTTCCGGGGCGGGTGTGGGAACCCGCACTGTTTGCGTGCGGGTGCGGGGCGGGCGCGGGTTGAACTTGCTGCGGAGCGGGTTGTACTTGGTGCGGGTGCAGGGCGGGTACGGGATGAGAAATGCTTTGTGTGGGTAACTGAATGTTAACTCACAAATTATCGGCTTGATAATCGCAAAACACATGAAAATAATTAGCTCAAAAATCGCAAAACACGTGGATGTGTTGCCAGCATTGCGCTTAGGTCATTCGGCCTACAGGGGAGGAGGACAGATGCCTTCACGTGACCCTCCCTGTTGCGGCATTTCTTGAAATGCTTACCATATCTGTCACCATGAGAGCAACCACTGCTACTCGCACTGGATGTGTTCAGCGCGGGATGGGTCAAACAACGCCCTTCTCAGGGCGCGACAGCAGAAATGCTGCCGAAGATGACCCACGACCCAGCATACTCCAGCTGAACACGGAGGGGCTCACTGACAACAAGATCTCCATCATTGAGCAGCTAGCCTATAAGAAAAAGAGTTTCATCATCGTCCTACATGAGACCCACTGCACAACTGCAGACAAGCTAGTGATTCCCAACTTCTCACTAGCTGGGTCAATCCTGAGCAGGAATCACGGCGGCTTGCCACGTTTGTCC
>JGI24159J19872_10006884_pt1 | contig 14858 bp, 12 predicted proteins | sample Ectturendosymbi4_FD_19872 | JGI IMG/M metagenome (IMG submission 19872) | reverse complement strand
AAATTGCCGTTGTGCACTTCCACTATACGCCTTCATCCGGGGGGGGGGTTGTTGGGGCGATCGCCTCCTCTAAAACCTACGAAAATAACTTTTTTCACCGTGATTTTGAACAATTCAGAAAACCGCTTTCGCGATATAAGGCCATTTTCCCGTCTATCGTTTTGTCACAGCAGTTTTGTGAAGTATACCTCTCTTACAGTAGTGAACCCGTAATGAGACATGACTGCTAAATATCACTGAAATCGCCCCCCCTAACCTTACTGGCTGCATCCGCCCCTGCCTTCAACATTCCAGGCACCGAGTCGACCAGCTGCTTTTGCTGCAGCAAAAAAAGTTTGGGAAACGACCGTGAAAACAAACAACATCTTTGAACTGTAAGCACCAGCAGCATCTTAGACGAAAAGGAGATAGAGTAAGATTAAGTCTAAATTTCGATAAAAACGCAATTCTAGTGCGATCACGAGGTCGCTCATTCGCTTTAAGTAGTGGCATTCTGCAAAGTTATGCTTACGTGACGTGATTTCTCATTAAACAATTTCATTAAAGCGAAATAAATTTAAGCTCTATTCATTTTGGCAAAGTCAGTTTAGAGGCTAGATTTGATTCTGTTACTGAACTGCAACTTGTTTTACCTATTTTCAATAATTCACAAATGCTCCCAAGGCTGCGCCAAATGGTGACAAAAAAATGATATGAATACCAATTTCGGCAAAACGCTTCAAGACTACACCATTTCTTATTACAACAACAAAACACATCGTCAGAAACTAAAAATTTCATACGATAAATATCTACGATAGGGAGGCATGTAAATATATTTCCGTTTCAAAAACTCTTTCTTGGTAAATCTATCGCCCTTTGTACCTCAAAGCCTTCCAGCAACAATCAACGTGACGCATAGCTTCACCTGCGGTGGTAGATTGCGGCGATAGCAATATAATGCAGTAGATTGAGAGTGCGCTTGGCGTTCAAAAGCGTGGAGCTGCAAAGCGCGCGTACTGGAGATCCGCCAAAAAATTTTCGTGTAGCGTTTTCTTTTCGCCAACGCAATTTTCGTCTCAACAGGATTCAAGTCTGTCGCTGCGGTCCGCAGTTTTCATGCTGACTTCACTGCTGTGACGTCGTCGAAACGCTTTACAGAGAAGACTTTATGCGGCGAACTCCACCATGCTACGTTTGCCTCATCAGAAAAGGAGGGGCTACATTACAAACCACAAGGCAGCAACGACGTCACGACAATGAAGTCAGTGCACGGCTTGTACTTATCAAATCAAGAATAACACTGTACATACGCGCTGGTAATCAGGAGCAAATACGAACATGGTTAAAGATGAGTGTGAAATTCACAAAGCACTGACAATTTGTGATAGAACGTTGGAGACATCCAAGCGACGTTCACGTGTTAATATGCAGCGGAATGCTTGCTTTACGGACGCTATGATTTTATGAGGTTTCCTGACTTAATTGTCGAAATGGATTTGGTTTCGGGCTATTTATATTTTATGACGGGTTGTCGTGATCAGTAAAGTGATGTGTTTGCTGAAGTGCACTAGTAACGGTGCACTCAATGCAAAGCGCAACGAATAAGTTGGTGTAAGGGATGTTCCAGAGAGGCGTTTTATTACGCTTGCAATATACGCCAATATCGGTTGGACATGTTGACATTCCAGTAAAAGGTACACCAGGCTTTCTGATTTACTTCTGCAAAAAGTACACGCTACTGTTGGATCAAGCGGATGAGTTTGAGATTGTTTCAAAACCGGTAATTTGGCTTCACCAGTCATGTAGCGATGGTGACGTTGCAAATGGGCGTGTCATCGGAGCAAAACAAACACAAGAAAGAAGATTGTCTTTTGTTTGTGGTGACACTTGCTTGCAAACGTTTCACACGCAATGCTTCACTTTCCCACAAAATTAAGATAAACGATACATTGGTATCTCAGTTTCAGTGATTCTCACTGGAATCGTACCGGGTAAAGCTGAAAAAATCTGAATCCAATGATGTTTCACAACATATTTTTAAAGAAACTGTTTTAATTGCATGGTTTTATTTATTCACAGAAACATGATTGGTTAAAACAGAGGCATTCAGACGCTATATAGCAGGTTGTTGAATGTAGTGTACTGTAAACAGCTTTCAGGGCTAACTGGGGAATGCAATGGCTCTAAGTTTAATCGATCATGGTGGGAAAATGCTGATCGATACGTCTTTAACTTGAACTCCTTTCCCGTTTAAAAAGTCTTAGAAATCTTGAACTATCTCTAACAGTTTGAAAAGCGGCAAACGAGCCGCGATAGAAAATCAGTAAATAACTTGCTTAACACTGTAGTTTGTTCTTTCAATCGGTTATCAAAAAATCAGCATCCCCACAGTATCAAGTCACGTGAGGAAACCGCTTCGAAACNCGCAGTTGTTTAAAATAGGTGTTATGCTGTTATAATGCATAACTACCGTCTTGTCTCCCCCTGCAGGAATGTTTTTTGCTGCCGGCTGGTGGACTCGGCAAGCCCGTAGACGGGTTTTAAGGTTTAGGGCAGTTGTTCTTAAACTTTATAAACACGCCGAACCTTTACGTAGTTTTCCAAGCGTTTGTCAAACCTCATTTTTGCCTAATACAACAGAAAGTAAAAATAGGTCACTGAAATCAGATGACCTTCGTCGAACCCCTGAAACGGCTCCGTCGAAACCTAGGGGTTCGATCGAACCCAGTTTAAGAACGACTGGTTTAAGGGGAAAAATACATTTTTATGGGGGCAAGATTTTTGTTATATGTTTAAAAAAAATTTTCTGGGCACAACAAAATTTGGGAGGCACAAAAATGCGGGGGGGATCGCCCCTGAATGCCCCCCTGCGGCTACGTGCCCGTGCTCAGGGGTTGCAACTATGTTAGATGGCGCCCGGGGCAAGAAGATTGTTTGGCGCCCTCATGTTTGAACCTGAGGTCTTTTGGAAGCATTCAAGAAAGTATTTGTGACATTGTGAGACTTTTGGGCACCCTCGCAGTCATTGGGCGCCCCCATACTGATTCGGCTCCCGGGGAATTATGCCCCCTTGCCCCCCTCGTTACGCCCCTGCTCATGCTAGAGCCCGGTGAAGAGCACTTGTGCTGGCGCCGGTCTGCGGCCGAAGTACGATGAAGAATGAAAGCGGGAAGAATTATAAGCGATTTACTTTTTTTGGTATTTGGTATAAGCTTGGGAAGATAAAACAGATTGACGACAATGATCTGCTGAACCTCCTCGATAATGGAAGTGCGGTTAAACGTTTGCAATTATCTCGATGAAGCGCGCCTAAGCACAGCACCGCACACTTTTGGGAAAAACAGGTAAAAATGTGAATTGATGTCGCTTAAAGAGGGCAGCTTAGCAAATACCAGAAGAACAGTAATTACCGTAACCAACGTTCCTTAACATTCTTTTCTCGAGCTCGTGAAAATCTAATTTTTTCAAACTACTACAGTATAAATTAAAGTCGAATAAAAAGAAAACGATTTTCATTCGTTAAAATGTGAATGACAGCTCAGCTGGGTGTGATTTGAGGAACGGGCACTTAAAGTTTAAAAATCCTGTCTTCCATTCTCGCACAGCATCTTTAAAATAACTCGACGCGACCGCCAAGTGCAGCGATGCAAGAAAACACTTTCTAGTGACTAGTTATGCTTCTTCAAATCAACGCACCCATACGAAGAAGAGACAATCGAATTTTTTTTAGATTGGCACTCGTGTTAAGCTGCGTACAGCAGACAGCGTCGGCAGGGAAAAGTTACATGTTTTGAAACAGATTTTGAAAGAAAATAAAAGTAGCGGACGATAGAACGCATATAAAACAAGGAGTGGCAAGGCCAGTTTTGTCAGATTTTAACGTTCATGTACTTGTAATTGTTGACATTTGAAGTAGCGCAGCGATAATATTCTATGCCGCCCGCATATATAACACGTCACCGCCATAGAAGGCGACCGACCCGTAAAAGGATGTTCTGTGCAGGCTCGAAAAATTAAAAACGCGCGTGATCATTCCAGTTTCAAAAGGATTGCGGCGCAGGAAAGGAGCGTCAAGAGAGAAAAAAGGCCCAACGAAACAAACGCTGCTGAACAACTCTGCCAAAAATAGCGATTTTCACTGACCAGGCCAGACGTGGCGTATATAGTGACAGCCATATCCGGGCTCTCTCCAACTATTGGCAAGCTTTTATGTTAATACCTGCTCGCGGCTTATTGGCAAGGCGACTGGAAGTCCGCTTGTCTTGATAAATTCAAGTGCAGATCAAGGACTTCGAGCATCTCGCCTCAGTGTCGTAACTTGCAATGACCGGTGACGAAAAGATAATTCCGATAACTCCTTGGCTTGNCTTTTTAACGACTGCCATTGCCTCATTAATGTGCTGTAGTTATACGTGGGCGTTGAANTAGACTTAGAGCAAGTTATTTTAAAATATTATCGCTAATTAGCTCCACCCCCACGCTCAACTTCCGCAAACCGTTCGACTTTGGGCTAACTTGAATAAAAGAACGGGGACGCACATCTTTCAAACGAATTCCACAATTTTGTTGAACACTTCCTGTCAAAGTTGCAAATTTTTTTTGATAAACGACGTTGCATGTTCACACCGCGTGGGTGCCTGTCAAGAAGTGACGTCATGTGAGTCGGTGGCGCAAAGCAGACATCAAAATGGGCGTCGGAAGGATTTTTTTCAGGGGGGCCAATTGTGGATTTTTCCAAGTGGTGGCCAAAAACGTTTTTCCATGGGGTCCAACAGTGGTGAAATTTAATTTTACCAACTCGAAACTAAAAGAAAAATATTTTTCTACTAAAAAGATGATAGGAAGATATAAGATTTTAAAATCCAGGGATGCAAGACCCCATGGCCATCAACCTCCCAAACCTTTCTGTCGTAGATAAGAAATATCACAGCTAGGGCAAACAATTTTTTGACCTAAAAACTTAAAATTTTGACTTTATAATTTACAAATTTTGACTTTATTTGAACCTATAAATTTCATGCGTTTGCAACTGCAAAATAATTCAGCCTTAGGTCTTGAGTTTAACCCAGAAGGATATTCATGCACTGTGTCCTTCGAAATTTTTAAAAATTTGATTGTTTAAGTACATAAACAACTATACAGTGGAGTCAAACCTGAGAACATCATAAAGTTGAAACGCTATATGCATAATGGATTGAGCATTTACCAAAATAAGTACTGTAAGACCACGCTATCCTACACAATATTAAATCGTCCAGTAGTGGGCAAAGCAGCATCATTACGTCAGAAATCGCAACAAATCGATTACAGAATTGTAAAACCCATTATTGCAGAATTGATGCAAAAGCATATCAATATCTGTTGTTGTAGTTTCAATAAAATGTCGACAAGAGAAAAAAACTGTGCTGCAAGAAAAGTTTGGCCTAACGATAAATTTTGACCTAATGATAAATTTTGACTTTTTTTACCTAATAACATGGGATTCCCTCATGGTATGAGCGTGAAATTTGGTTTGTGGACGTTTCATAAACTTTGCAAAACGCAGAAAAATTTTGACTTCATCGACTTTTGGTTGCCTAATCATAGCGCTTCCTTGTCGGCTGTAGAGGATAAAACAACTAGCATTTACTGCGGAGAACCATTTGAAACTTCCAATACACATTTTTTCTTTGTAATGATAACTACAAGCAGAGGTGTAGTGCTTAAAAAAGAAGTGTGGAAACGCACCCAAAACCTAGCAATTTTCAACAGCACTTCAAACCCATTTTTAAATTAGTATTTAATAAGTATTCACTTTCATTGCATTGCAAACGAAAACATGAAAAAAGTGAGGGAACGCCTTCCCGCCCCACCACACCCTGACTACAAGAAAGCGTGTAAGTTGAAATCTGAGCACTTGTGAACGGAACTCCGCTTTCTAGAGTTGAGGGAAAATCCGTCTGCAAGGTATTGTCGACAGCAATACGTCTATTACAAATATAACATGTTTCGCAAGAAACGGTTCCATCCATAAGCTTTACGCTTCTGCGGCAAATTCCACTGGATTCGTAAAAAAGAAGTCAAACTCCGTGTAAAGCTGCAGTAATTACAAATCTAAAATAATCTAATGCACAAATAATGCAGTGCCAAGCTTGCGAATATCAATCCGTGCATTTATGATCTTGCCAGTGCCCTTTTACGATTAGGACAAATTTGTTCAAGCTCTCTCAACGCTACTTTGTGACTTGAGTCTGGGATAAACCTGGCGATAAGCAGCGATAGAAAAATGCCTGTTTGATTTTTCGGTAGACTAAGTTGTCATAGTGGTGTGAATTTAGTAAACGTATGACCGATTCCACAAAATAATTTACTCCAATTTTTGGTAAAGCATACGCATGCAAAGTTGCTTGCTGCAATACATTATCCCGCTCCACTTCAACTAAGACTTTTTGATCAAGCAATTGCTCTGTTATAACACAATTGCGATCCTCAATTTAATTTCTTGATAATTATATTAATTGGAGAAGCAGCTGCACGCTTGACAGCATTTCTTCAGCAACATGCTTGCGATGGTGGATGCTACACAGCGGTGAAATGTAAAGGTCAAAAACAAAAAACAGGTGTGTGGAAAAGAACCGAATTGCACGACAATCGTCTTTCAGAAAGGCATGAAAAACAGTTAAACGCGGACGCAGTCACTGATTTGACTAACAAAAGAAAGCAGCCCGTTTTGATGCAATCTGCGAACGGGATGCAACTATCGCTGATGTATCGGTAGCAAAAAGCTGAATATGCTTCTAGAAGCTACAGGTAGGAGTTNGAGAGAAATATTGCACGGAGGTACAAGTTTCATGAGATTCTGAGGCTGGTGTAGTATATTCTCAATAATCAAAGTTCGACTTCCACCAAATCTACATGCAAACTCACATTAAACCTGTATTTCAATGATAAATTTTTTTAGAATGCAATAAAAACTCCAATTAATGTAACTACAAGCGCCAGTATACAGTTAGATACACTTCTGGAAAAGCCATTCAAAAAACATTTATAGCAATTTCTCTAAAATAAAAGTAAGCACCACATGTTTAAATGAAAATAAAAGCAAAGTTAATCTTTAACTGGACTATCAATTAAAATGTGCTTTTCTGTTTTCTTGCTGCAAAACTTGTAATAACATTGTTATAATAAGTTCCCGGTCCAGTGCTCAGTCGTGCGAGATCAGTATAGTCAGGTTTGAGACATATCAGTTTTGACAAGTTTGAGTTTGCTAAAAGGTCTCTCAGCTGATGCTACTGCAGCTGGAATTGTCAACATCCTTGAACTAAAACAAACCTTTGGAAATATTCCACACAATTTGCAGCCTGTTACCAAATTCAGCAACACAAGAGATTTCAGTTCTGCTTCTTCCTAATTAGTTTTATTTATTTACCGCTGGCAAACGTATTTTTTTCTTGATACTTAATTCGCTCGGTCAACACCTATTCCCCTAAAAATTGTCGCTTACTCCAAACTTTATCATGTAGTTTGCCCAGAATTGAAATGCGGTGTTTTATTAGGAACGGAGTTATCTTACGACGGTAAGTCGCCTTTGGTCTAACACATGTGTCTCTCAAACATTTCTTTTGTTTATTCGCGTCCGAGTTACATCTTGCTGACAGCATCTAAGTCAAGTTTAAAACCAGCCCAGTAGCGTATGAGCCTCAAAAGCCTGAAATGTGGGGTTACCTGTTTATCGTGTTAGACTCTTGCTTGCGGTTTGGGTTCTTTTGGAGTGAAACCTGAATGTTATAGAAGTAGAATAACTGGTCAAGCTCAACTTACATCGATACAAAGCCTGGCAACTTCACACATTTCAGAAATACATTGCACTAAACGGCAGGCCATGTATAAGTACAAGGATAACACTGGGCCTCAATCAATGACAATCAGTAACGTTTGTGACGGCATAGGCTCAGCAAATTTAATGAGTTGTGAATATTTTCATCCCACGTAGTGTGGCGCGAACATAGAGATCACATGCTATGATCATTCTCTTATTGCTTGTTCGTGCCACTTACGTATGGGTGTTATTCTTCGCGCACATGCCGTTCGCGGTGAATCGCGCATTCAACGCAACGCCAGCGGGGAGGTTGCAACAGTAGGTTCTAGGACAGGGATAGGGAACCTATTTACTCTCACGGGCCGCATGAATTGTGAAATATTGCTGGCGGGCCGCAAAAATTGATTAATGTTGTCTTAAAATTCTACCTTTATCTTCCACAGGAAAATATGGAGGAAACCCTGTCAAGGNGGGAGTGAAATNTCTCCTGACTTACTGTCTACGTGCCTGCTTGTCACAGAGTTTCCTTTTAACGCGATGTTGTGTTNTTACTTGGGTAACGAAAATTCTGATGCGGGCCATATTAAATGTCCACGCGGGCCGCAGGTTCCCCACCGCTGTTGCATAGGATATTATCGGAAGCTTGGTGTTGCGTGCTTGTGAGCCCTGGGTAGGTTTTGGAGCCTTGTCAGTCGTTCATTGCGCATGTATGCAATGCTACTTAAGTCACTCATGGCAACTTTAATCATAAATCAATTCACAGTCCTATGTGTATGTTCTACACACAACAAACAGCAGGGCATTGAAGTTCCACCGGGCCCTTTTTAGCGCTCGGGCCCCGGAACAAAACACTGGCTGGACCCCCTCTCGTAAGGCATGGCCACAGGCCACGTTTTACGCGCAAAGTGATCGTTTTCAACACCTTTTGCCGTCACGGCTTTCCAAAAGTGCACTAATAAAAACAGCATCAAGTCCCACGTTAATATTTCCAGTGTTTCGTTCAAAAGATGAATCAGCCCACACACACCATGTAACAGTTTTCAACAAAAGTCATAGATCGAAAACAACAGGGATACCGGCGTTTGCAGTGCTGGTGCCGGAACGGGCATGCATGTGTAGGCACGGGAAGAAATAAAATTGGATGCGTTTCTGAACTNTTCAGTTCTGTTCAGGTGTAGAAAAAAAGTTTCGATTGTATTTTTCCAAGGTTGTCATCGCAACATCACAACAGGACGTTTAAAATTTCTCCGCGCCCACAACATAAAGACGACGTGGTGATGCAACAATGATTGAGTTGTGTTGCAAAATCATAGGATGCATAAGTTTCATGCTGGACGTGGAAGTGGATTTAGCCTGACACGGAAACGATTATGAAAAATGCGAATGCTCAACTGGCTGGATTAAGGCATGAAATGTTGAGAGCAAGAGATTCGTCGTCTCTGGAGATAGAGCGCTGTGTAACCTGAACCAATTCCGGGTATGCGCTTTTTTAATATCTTGTGTGTACATTTCAGGAGCGTGAATTTGTTATCTGTTAAAACAGTGGTTCCCGAAGGGACATAAAATGGGTCACAACGGGGCAATCTACTCCCGTTTCCGACCACGTATTTATCGGAACAAGTATTTTCGACACTGACGGCCAGCAAAACTAAGACTCGCAATCGCCTCGATCAGTGTTTCCTCCAAGAAAATTTTACACTGAGCAAATATTTATTTTAGTGAGGATACAATTGCACAACCATGTAGACACGTAACTACCGAAGCGTTTCAAGCGGTAAAAGGGCGATGCGATATATACAAGATATTAAATTTTTTATGTTGCAAGTGCGCGATAATGAGATTTCACTGCGCGAATGGTCTGGTGGCACTGCCCAGTTGCGCACCTTGGAGGAAACACTGGCTTTGGATTCTGGCCACGACAATGACGACATGCGCAATGCACTCAGCAAGATCGAGCCATGCGTGGAAGACGTAGTGAGTAGTTATGAAACTTCAATTTCACCAGTCGCGCTGAAATAATGCTTGTTTGTGATAAAATGCATTATTTCATTGTGAGTGGACCACACTGCCACTGCTTGTCTGTAGCGGAGGTATTTGAGAAAAGAGTAGATTGCTGACATTGAAAACGAGCTTAGCAAGTTACTGCCAAAAATCATCCATATTATCATTATTTCTTCATGTTAACATAGGCTGTTTGAGGCTTGGTTTGGGAGAAGTTCGCCAAACTCAGATTTCGGTCGCGCTCAAAAAAGTTTGGGAACTGCTGTGTTAAAACAACCAAGCACTCAAAGCCCTTCCAACTGACACTTCGGTCAGTAATTACCCAAGATCCATGGCCATAGGTGAGGATGTGAACAAAGACCGGTTTGAAAAGTGACAGCTTTGCGGTGTTTGATAGCTCAGGTTTTGTGACCACAGAGCGATAAAGCTCACGCAGAACTGCGTTTGCTTCCCAATCTGTGCATAAATCTTCTTGTTCCGTCTTCCGTCACTCGTGAATACCACCCCAAGGTATTTGAACTTTTCCACATGCTGCAGGGTATTGTCGCTCACTTGCAGCATGCACTGCCTTGAGTTTCTAGCGAGACATAATACCTCGGTCATTTTAGTGCTAATTTTCATTCCCACTTGGTCACATGCAGCAAAAAAAAACGATTAAAGACCTGTTCAGAGGATCCAAGCAACATCAAATCGTCCACAAAAAGCACACGGTTGGTCCTGCAGCTCTCGTTGACTCAGCTGTTACTGTCTATCCAATGAATATAGACTATGAAGAGGAGTGGTGACAGCTTACATCCTTGTCGGAGTCCAACACCCACAGTGAACGGTTGTGATTTAACTTCGCTGACACGGACACAAACTTCTGAGCAGGAGTACAATCACTTGTCCGCCAGTAACAGGCAGCTGTCAACAACATACTCTCGCAACACTCCTCAAAGCGTTTCACGAGAAACCGTGTAATATGCTATCTCGAGGTCGACAAAATATGTGCAGACACATTTGGAATACATATCTGGCAGACTTCTCAAAAATTTGGAGAAATCTTTTCTGTAGTTCTGCTGCCAGGACACATACTGCGCTGGGTATCCTCCAGCTTGGCAAAAAGGAAGAAAGGTAGAAAAGTAGAATCATGGAAAAATGCGTTTGCTGTGGGTGGGGTTTTGTTGTGGAAACTTCAACACGTACTAGAAGAATCAGGTTACATGTACACGTGAGTTTGAACCGTGTGTGGACTGCAGATTAACAAATTGTTTGACAAGAATGTATGTCAGACGGATAGCTGCTCGTCGAAGTGACTTTAATAGGAGAAAAAAGCCATATTATAGGACACAATGTTAACGCATAACGCCAATACGGTTTGTTCTCGATATGGCTTTCACTGTCGGGTATTTCTCAATGTTGCTTGTGAATGTCTGCTTCGCTAGCACTTTTACGAGTTCAGACGGGTTCACTTTTATGTAATGAAAGTTATACTGCTGTAATTCTAACCAATTCAACATGATTGCGCCACGCAACTAACGCGAGAGGGCCGGGAAAAACTATCGTCATGAGTTTTTTCAACTTGGTTAAAAATTTTTTCAACTTGGTTTAGTCCAAGCGAATTGATAATAAATCAACTTGCACACACACAAGCGCATGAAAAACACTGCAATATGAGAATGCACCCATGAGTTGTTATAAAATCTGGGCTTTGCTTGTAACACAGCACTGAAGCATCGGTCCAAACCACAGAAAACGCTCAAAGCAAAATCAATTTGAAAGTTCATGAACACCTGGCGTATTTTGATCGCACAGCATTTGAATCTCTTGTTAAGTGCGTCTTTCGAAATGTTTAATCGTGCCTGCAGCAAAGTTTAAAAATGTTTTGGCAGCGAGCAACGTTGCTGCGAGCAACAGCTGCACAGGTGCGCATGCGCAAGCGCCCGCAACGAAAATGCGGATTATATTAAACGAAAGCAATTTTTTTTAAAAACTGCTTGGTAACAGCGGAGAAAAAACCGCGTGACGTCAGCAGCCAGTCTTACCTTCTGCACTTTCGCTGCCAAGTTGGGATGCGGCTTCGGCGTCGTTCTTCTTCAGGTTCGGACGGAGTGGAACTTTCTCGATCGTCATTGGGTCGTTTCCTTGCGGCGTCGACCGACCGTGACGGTCGTCGAACTCCAAACCTTCCTGACTTCGCGGGGACGGGGTGAGCGTGCTTTCGCTGTAGGACGGCGCGGCCTCGCCAGACCCCATCTGGGGTACGGGAAACTCTTGGTCGTGGTCGTTCCTGGCCTCGAGCTTCGAATAGAGGAGCGCATCCAAGCTTGACCTCTTGTTGCTGGAGCCGGATTTGTCCACGCGGACAAACGCGGACGGAGCTGCCGGAGTTATGAGGTTTGGGTTGAACACGGGACTTTTGGCCAAGGTCGACGAGCTCTTCACTTTGGGGACCTTGCTAGCTGAAGAAACAGCGCAAATGCTGTCTGTCGGTATTTTTTTGGCGTTATTAATTGTAGAGACCGGGAGCCTTATTGCGGCAGGAGTCGGGGCCAAAATAACATTCGAGGAAAGGCTGTGCTGGTGCTGGACTGGAACACGTAAAGGGAAGCTGCGTGGCAAGGAGTGCGGCGAGTGGTAAAAAATGACGTTTCCGTCCATCGACGTCACTGTTGAATTTCCAGCCGAGATCGCGAGGAGTCGCTGGCCTTCGGCCTGGGTGTTCAGCGCGCAGTTGTTTTGGGGAAAGCACTGGCCCTCGATTAAGAACGGATTTCCTGCGCTGGCTATTGGCGGCGCCGTCTTTTTCCGACCGGGGGGTTTCTGCGGCAGACCCCCCATAGTTTTCAAACGCTTAACGGGACTGAACGCGTCGCTCGGATCGTCCGCGCCTCGCAGCCGGACCGGGCCAGAGATGATCCAGGGGGCTACAGCTGCCTGGACGGCGTCCGTGCTGGCCAGGGCGGCCAGAACATGAGAACCCGTCTGAACGCAAGCGTCCGCCTTGATGCTGCGCATCGTTTGCGAGGCGCGATGCACGCGCAGAGCCAGCGCGCCGCATTCCGCCTGGGTCGCGCNATCGCGCCGTTGCATCCCGCTCGCCTGGCAACAAGACACCGACTTGAGCGCTGGGAACAAGGCGCGAGGATCGTCGCGCGCCGTGAGGAGGCTCGCTTCCGGCGCGGCTTGGTCGGCGACCTGACGCTTTCGCCCCGCAGCGCATTGTTTCGCATCGGCAGCTGCGGAGGAATACCGACGGTTAAAATGTTAGCGCGTTGTATTTTAAGAGGAAGTTAAAGGTGAATGCCAAATACGCGCCGATAAGAAAATCATTGCGATAAAAATCTTTGCAAAGCGCAAACAATGAACAAGAAATAGAAGCCTTGTGCGCAAAAGTGTGTAGGTCAACAGTCTCATGCGGTTTTGAATAACCAGCATGAACTGACGAAAGTCCGTCATGACTCAACGGTTAAATTTAAAATTATAACTGATGACGAGAGTTCTGCCCTTTCGTTATTTTCAACTCGCATTTTAGCAACCTGACGTCGTATGACCACTGGCCGTCATTACTCCCTCACGTATGGCAATTATTTTATTGCAAAAATAAGATGGGTGGTAATGAAGCTGTGGCTGAAAAAGACTTACATCATTGCGCTACGGCCGGACTACAACAAAATACTTTTCTCGCCAGGACTGTCAGTATGCTTTACTATAGCATGTGTTTGTGTGGCAAAGTTGAAAACAAGCAAAAACAGGCAAACCAAATCCTGAACAGGGCAATTTCCTCTCACTGACAGTTGCCGCCAAGCACTCACCGAAAAGCAACTCTTCGAGAGCGGCCGACCTGCTTTCCAATCTGTTGAAACGAACGTAAGTGTCGAGCATTTGCAGCACAGGAGATAGAGCAGAAAGGGCGTCTCGCCCTGGTTCTATCTGTTCCTGCCAAACCTCACACTGTGCCAAAGGCCGGAAACGATACTTGCTCAGCAAAAGCTTGTCCCTGCGGTGAGAAAATAAGGAATAACTCAAACATGTCTCCAGGGGAGGAAGGGGTGCAAGAAGAGTTGCAGACCTTTCAAATCCTTACGAATAAAGATCAATTAAAAGCATTTTTAAATCGTTTGAAAATTGTTTGCAATAAACAACTTGTGACTTAAAGCATCGGAGATCTGTAAGTTTCCTGTGTGAGAAGTCTCGAAACCGATAACAGCTCAGGGTGTTTTCCGCTTAGAAGTTTTGTCCTCATTACTGGTGTCCTTGGAGAGAAACCTTGCGCATATATCTCAGAAAGTTCGCGCAATATGAGCCCTACTTTACATCGTCTGTTTATTGGCACACGAATAAATTATGATCTTTTCAGTTTCTGTGGCGTAAAGACCGACTTTCAACAGTTGTTTCGACTCGTCTGTGTGGCTTCAACTTTTTTTAGTGTGCGCGAAAATGTATCTAGTCATAAAAAATGCACTCACAAAGTTTATACAGAGTGGTCTGGCTGTCTATTGATGTTGCTATGCTGTGTGCAAAGCCGCAGTGCGCAAGTTATGAAACGAAAAATATAGAAACACAAGTCAAAGCTGGAATATTTTCAGGCAAAAGTGCAGGTGTATACTTTTAATTTTATTGCTTAAATTATCTCCAGAACCGACGTCAGGTTAATATTTTCGCAAACATGTTTTCATATCATAGTGCAAATTATTTACATCAGCTTTCATCGCGCTGCTTTGAAAAACCAAAGCGTTAAGACCTTGGTTGCTAAATGCATTTTTGGTTGCTATGTGCATTTTCAAAATTTGGTCACTCGTGTGATTGTTATTTGGTCTTGCAATGAGTTTTTGCATTTTTTCTTCCAGTTGTCGAAACCGAATGAAAGTTTTTGAAATGCGCTGGAATGTTCAGAAGTAATGCAACGTTGATACGCGACTTTTGAAAAAAAGGTAGGTACTAAAACTGCTGCCGGCACCGGGTTACAGCAGCAAGCCGAAATTCTGAAAAAGAGTGTGTTCACGGCGGTAAAGATTTCAAAATGTATCCACAAAAAAACGTAGATTCGACCTTTGCGGCGAGACGAGGCGTTTTTGGCAACCAGGACCAATATGTG
>JGI24159J19872_10006881_pt1 | contig 14862 bp, 10 predicted proteins | sample Ectturendosymbi4_FD_19872 | JGI IMG/M metagenome (IMG submission 19872) | reverse complement strand
TTTAGGCCACCTTGGCCCACTTTGCCTGACCCTGGGCGCCAACCGTTAGGTGGTAGTATTTCGCTGAAGTTTTTACTGGAAACTAGGCTACAATCTGAGTCCTTTGATGCTTTGGATGATCTGCTGGGGTTTTGGGTTCAAAAGTTATGATCTAAACTAATCAAAATATTTGACTAATTAGCTAATTAATTAATTTGTTTTTTTAGATCATAACGTTTGAACCAGAAACATTAGAAAGTCGATCAAAGGCTGAAAAGACTCGGACTCGAGCCTAGTTTCCAATGAAAACTTCAGCGAAACACTTTGGCCTAGTGGTTGGGCCCTAGGCCAGGAAACATGAGCCAAAATGACCACAAAAATACTTCATTTATGATATCAGTCATAAAAAATCCGCATACCCCAACCAAAAATTTTTTTTAGAGTGCCATTTAGAAGACTGGCCAGTTCGTTTGAACCATTGAACAGTTCTCTAGCACAATCGGTGGAGGAGCTATGGCATTGGTAAGGCAACTGAAAATTGCTGTTTTTAGGCCGAAATCTAGGTACGAATATATTGTACGCCGGCTCTCAAAGTGTTAAGCTATTCACTCAGACACATTGGTCACACTCAGTCTCACACTTGCAGTGGATATTCTAAACTTGTGGTTGCATTGCTATAGAATCACTTTGGCTTCTTTTGGCACAGTATGAAACTATGTGGCTTACCGCTATCAGCAGCCACTGTCTCGCTGCACTATATGCCAAGCCCAAGATATCTGCGTTCAACAGCAAGTAGCAACATGCGGCGAAATGCCTTCTATCGTAACTTGAAGTGAAACACGGCATTGTTATGCAATAAAGACCAACAGCAGAAAAATTCGTTCAAGTTTGCCAAACGAGTATTTGGTGAACTGCAAGCTCCCCACTGCATGACACCAGTATCGTGAACTTGGCTCTTGTGCATTGTGTCTTCTTATCGGCAAATAAACTATCATTGCAAGAATGAAAGCAATTAATCGAAATTGAGGTACTGGCTGCATGTTTTTTAGAAAATTTTGGTTCTTAGGGTCAATTTCCAAGGGGGTGGGCAAATGCTCGTTGTGCCCCCCCTTCCGGACGCCTATGCTAGTGCATATCTACACACACATCTGAAAGAATAACTTCAATAACAAACTGCTGTGATTGGACAGCCCAAGCAATATGTGACACAGCTTAGCATTGTGGCAGCAAGCAATGATAGAGAATAGAGATCAACCAGCAAAATCGCTTGTTCGCACTTACATGTACAATTCATAGCACACATCCCATTCATGGTGCATAACCCCAGTCATGGAGTTTTGAGACTTGGTCTTGGTCTCGAGACCCATTTTTGTGAGTCTCGGCCACAAAGGTTTTAAGTCTCAGTCTCGAAAGCTACAGGTCTTGAGGCTTTGAATATCGCAAAGTAATGGTAGAGTAAAATTTGTATAATACAACAATTTGTTTGTTGTATTTGCAGGTAAGAAACAACCAAAACAGGTAAGAAAAATGCTAGAAATTTGAAAAAAATTCAACAAAGAAGTGATTACAACATTTTAAAATGAAATTATAGCAAAATGCACAAATTTTGAAGTCTCGAGTTTCACGTCTCGAGTCTCAGGATTTTTGATGAAGTCTCAGTCTCAAAGTTTTAACTATGTCTCCACTACATCACTGCATCACACATTCAATCCATGTAACCAACAGGTTGGAACAAAATCAAATGCGAACAGGCACACTATGCTGCATTTACCTGTCTTATTGCCTTTTCCTTTTTCACAAACATGACACTGAGCACATTTCTTCACAAAAATATCCTTGCCTTTGTCAGCATTTGGAGCACTATCTTTTTTACCCATGTTTTTGATTAAACAGAGCAGCAATAATATTTCTACAAAAATTAGACCTTGTGAGGTTGTCTGTAACGAACAACATCAAACACCATTACAAACTGTTCTAGCATCATGATGCTGCACTACAAAAAACTTACTAAAATGGAAAACTTTAATCATGCCTAATGATGGAAAGTTATTGTCAGCAAAGCCATAAAAAGAATTCTTATAGTTAATGCATCACTTTGATTTAATTGAAAATATAAAACTCCACTCTTTTTGTCATAGACTTTCTGACCACCTTTACTGCACAAATCGCTGCATTGATGTCGGTAGCATAGATTGGTCCTTGCTAACTGGATGCACTCATGGACATCTGCAGGGAGGACAAAACAGGCATTTACCGACCTGGAAATTAGGAATAAGAACCAAAAATTTCTAGAAAACTCTAAGTTAGCAGTGAAGTTTTGATTAACACTTTCGGATCGCACGTGGCTTTGCACATGCGTAACTCAGGTGTCAAGAGCTGTTCAAAGGCTTAAAAGACACAGCAAGTGTTTTAGTCTCCACTCGAAAAAAATTTTTTGGTTGGGGGTTGCAAATTTTTTGTGAGTGACATAATAAGTGGAGGGCTTTTAGGCTGCCTTGGTTCACCTTACCTGGCCCTGGACTCAAACCGTTAAATGGTAGTATTTCGCTTATGTTTTTATTGGAAACTAGGCTACAATGAGTCTTTTGATACTTTGGATGACCTGCTGGGGTTTCGGGTTCAAAAGTTATGATCTAAAGTAATAGAAATATTTGACTAATTAGCAAATTAGATTAAATTGTTTATTTTAGATCATAATTTTTGAACAAAAAACGCTAGAAAGTTGATCAAAGGCTGAAAAGACTCGGACTTGAGCCTAGTTTCCAATAAAAACTTCAGCGAAACACTTAGGCCTAGCGGTTGGGCCCTGGCCCAGGTAACATGAGTCAAAATGGCCCAAGAACTATTTCAGTTATGATGTCACAAACAATCCGCAACCCCAACCAAAAAATTCTTCTTCGAGTGCCAACTAGAAGACTAGCTAATCCGTTTGAGTCTTTGAACATCTCTTTAGCACAATCGGCAGAGGAGCTATGGTGTTGGTATAGGAAGCAAAAACTGCTGGTTTTAGGCAGATTTCAAAGTACAAATATATTGAGTTGATCACAGCAATGAGTTGATGTAATGAGTTAATCACAGCAATGTGATAATACTTTTGAAACACAACATTTGTTATATGTCCATTACAGCAATGTGTACAACACATTGCTGTTTCTTAATTATGCAGAAGTCAGGGTTCTACAGTTACACCTACTGTTGTGGATTACATTGATTGAAAATTCAAGTTTTTAATCATTTATGTAATAGGTGTAACTATATAACTCTGACTTCTGTATAATTAACAAACAGCAGTACGTCGAATACATTGCTCATTTGAGGACTTGTCGGCAGCGTCAGTACTACCAGCATAGGGTTTGCTTTGGAAAGCCACTGTTTGTTCATAGGGAGTTGACTTAGAAGGCAACTAATTGTACCACCAGCATAGGGGATGGCTTTAGGCAGCAATTGTATGTACCTCCAGCATAGTAGTGGCTTTATAAAGCAACTGTTTGTACCTCCAGCATAGGGGTTTTATTTAGGAAGCAACAGTTGTATGTTGAGCATAGGGAGTTGATGTAGAAAGCAACAGTTGTACCTCGAGCGTAGGGAGTTGATTTATGAAGCGACTGTTTGTACCTTCGGCATAGGGATGCCTTCAGAAAGTGACTATTTTTAACACCAGCATAGGGGTTGAGTCAACATAGGATACTTTGCTTTCTAAATAAATTCCCGACGCTGGAGGTACACAGAATTGTCTTTGAAATCAACTCCCTACACTGGTGGTACATCCCTATGCTGGAGGTACAACCCTACGCTAGTGGTACTAACGCCACTAACCCTTGCTCACTCATTTGCTGTAATGGACTTATAACAAATGTTGTATTTCAAAAGTTTATCACACGGCTGTAATCAACTCATAACAAATGGTGTGTGTACAGTACACACAATGTTATTTAACTTTCACATAGTGTTAACCAGCGTTGCCACTCTGTTGTTACAGAATGGTGCTAGATTTCATGATAAAAAAACACTAGATTATGAACAATTGATAGTCTTCTAAAGTATGCAAGTTGAGCTGCAAAAGCAATGCAAACTTACACACAATGAAAATGGCTAGAAAATGTGTTGCAATGCTAACAAAAACATTGTGCAACTCATTGCAAACCACAGACAAAGAAAATATAAGATAGCAGCAATGCTTCTGTTTGTTTATACAGGTCACTCAAACTTTTAACAGATGACCACAGCAGTGTGAATTCATCGCAGGTAAACTCAAAACAGATTATATGCCTTGTGTACTTTAAGATGTAATTAAGTAGTTTTTAGCAAATTACATTTACAATTGCACAAAATCAAAAAGTTGTAACTATACCTAGTTACAATTACACAAAGGCAGTGGCTATAGATACGCCTGTGGATCTTGAAATTTGAAGACTTATGAATATGCCTCCTGTGAGGTAACAGTTATGCATGACAAGAGTGCAGTAAGCTTGGTAGAAACGAACTAAACGTAAAAGATAAACCCAAAACCTAACCTTAACTGTAGCCCTAACCTATCTTTAACATAATGTTAACCTTACCCTAAACTAAGGTAAGCCTAACCTAACCCTAACGCTATCCTTAACCTAACACTAACCTCTAAACGTAATACCTAAGCCTAAAAAAAGTAAGAAAAAAAAATAAAACGAAAATCGGGAAGTTGAACCTAAAACCATTAGCATAGTAGCCGTAACGCCTAACCACTAGACCCACACCGTTTGAATGACAAACTGACCCTTTTATCAGGAAAGGCATATCTGTAGTCACTTTGTTACAAAATTTCATAAAATTTTGTAATCAAATTACATTCAGCTCACTTATAAAAAATAATAGATAAGCATAGCTATGAAAAACTACTAGAACACTAGATAAAATACAAAAACACTAGATCTGGTGGAAAAGCGCTGTTACTAAGAGTGCCACCACTGCCGTTAAGTCTAGAAAGTAGTGTTGTGAAGATTAAGATACTATAGGCTACGTTTCAAGATGTCATGCAAAAACCAGTCTTTCTCACTGCAATAAGTATACACTAAGACAGGCATTCTCAACCTTTTTCCCGTAAGTACCACCAAGTCAGTCATAAAACAGTCTAACCAAACCCCCAGATTCTATTTGAATAAGTTTCAGAGATATTGTAGGTTTGAATATATAATGTAGAATAACCAAGGTTCTTGTCTAAAAGGCCACTGGAGCATCCAGGATGAGTAAATGTGGAGTTTCAGGGAATTGTTTTAAAAAGGATGAGGCCCTGCTTGGTGATGGAGAATGCACAAAATGGTACCACTGCATATGCGTTGGAATGTCGAGTGAACAATATCAGATATTTCGTCAAGACTTTGACAACGATAATGCATTGCAATGGTTATGCGACAGCTGCAAGGACCAAGATAAGGAAATCACGCAAAATGAAACGCCTTATCACATGAGGCAAGATGAAAGACAAAGAAGATCAGAAAAAGTCTCAATTCGGCATATTAACACTTTGACAACCGGCGTACGATATATTTGTACTTCAATTTCAGCCTTAGTTAAACACAACAGTTTTCGGTTGCCTTACCAATGCCCTATCCTCTGCCGATTGCGCTAAAAAGCTATTCAAAGGCTCAAACAGATCGGCCAGTCTAGTAGATTGCACTCGTAAATTAATTTTTTGGTTGGGGGATGCAGATTTTTTGTGACTGACGTTATATGTGAAATAGTTTGTGTCATTTTGGCTCATGTTGCTTGGCCTAAGGCCCAACCGCTAGGCCAAAGTGTTTTGCTGAAGTTTTCATTGGAAACTAGGCTCGAGTCCGAGTCTTTCGAGCCTTTGATCAACTTTCTAGCGTTTCTGATTCAATGGTTATGATCTAAAATAAACAAATTAATGAATTATCTAATTAATTGGTCAAATATTTCTACTAACTTACATCACAACTTTTTTCAAGTGGGCCAAGGTGGCCTAAAAGTCTTCCACTTATGACGTCACTCACAAAAAACCCGCATCCCCCAAGCAAAAAATTTTTTTTCGAGTGCAGACTAAAAGACTTGCCACATCTTTTGACGCTTCGACCAGGTTTGTAACCCTAACAACAGCGGAGATATTCCTGCGCAAAGCTACGTGCGTTTAGGCGTTTTTTTTCAAAAATCCCCGAAAGCAGCCAGACGCCAAAGTGTTAAGAAATTGTAGCATGGAAAAAAACTATATGCAAATCCCATGAGGAAAAGCTGGAAAAACACTAATTGCAGAAGTGTCTCGTCTTACAGGACTCTTTAACAGCAGTAAAAGATGGGAGCCAGTAGCAATCCACATTCTTCAAGCATTTCTGCCACTACTACTCCAGAAGTCATCACTCAAATCATAAAACAAAGAACACATCAAATACATGAACAAAATAATGGAATGGTGGAAACACAGAAAGCTAGAATAACTGATCTCAGTGTGTGAAACCATTCAAAAAAGACTCAAAAGATCAGTCAAAACCAAAAAACAATCAGACTGGAAAGCTTTCTGTAGATTAATGTTACAAGGTCAAGTGAAAAAGCCCCTTAGATTTGTGGATCATGCCAGTGACATTGATGGAAAACACGACATCACTACAAATATCAAAAAGAAGCTTAAACAAAAGCACCCAAAAGCAGCGGTGAACTAAAACAATCGGCCATAATTTATATTGATAAGCCTGAAACCAAAACAGAAAGTGTCATCTTTGAAAACATAAGTCAAGATGAACTCGCATCCAATATTAAAACTCATCGGGGTCTGGAAGACCAACACATATTGACATGGATACCTGGAGAGAAGTGATTTGTATGAAATCATATGGCACCCATTCACAGATGCTAGCTGACAAAATTGCCACCCTCGCCAGGCTTCTGGTGACAGAAACCATTCTACACGATCACATATTATCTCTCCTTGCATGCAGACTTGTTCCACTGAAGAAAAAAGATAATGGCATTAGGCCAGTAAGTGTCGGTGAATGCGTACGGCGAATCATTGGCAAAACAATCACAGGACTGCTAAAAGAAGACATCATCTGTGCAGTGGGAACACTGCAGACATGTGCAGGACTGAAATTGGGCATAGAAGCAGCAATACATGCTGTAAGGAAAAGTTACGAAGAGGACAAAAGTGAATGCCTGCTGGTAGTGGACACAGACAACGCCTTTAAAAAACTCAACCGGAAAGTCAGTCTAGAAAACATCAAAACACTGTGTCCCTCCATGTACACATACCTACACAACAGCTACAACACACCCGCCATGCTTTATCTGGAAAATGGGAACCACATACTGTCACAGGAAAGTGTGACACAAGGGGACAATGCAGCAATGGCAATGTATGCCCTGTCCACACGACCACTGATACAAGCTTTGAGCAGTGAAACTGCAAATGATGAAGTGAAACAGGTATGGTATGCGGATGACAGCTATGCAGTCGAATCACTGGCAGGCGTGAAAAATGGTGGGAATACCTACAGGCCAAGGGACCAGACTCTGGGTACTGCCCTAAACCTGCAAAGACAATCCTCTTAATAGAAGACAGTAGTCTAATGCACAAAAACTGTTTAAAGATGATGGAATCAAAATCACAGACCAAGGTGAACGCCTTCTTGGATCAGTAATTGGGACAGAATCATTCAGGGAACAATACATTAAAAACAAGGTTGAGGATTGGGTAAAAGACCTTCAGTTGTTATCAAAGTATGCACAAGATGATCCTCAAGTAGCATACTCAGCGTTCACCAAAGGATTATCCTCCAGATGGACCCATTTCTTAAGAACAGTGCCGGAAATGAGTAAACTATTTGAACCACTTGAAAATGCCATCAGAGTTCAATTGATTCCTGCTCTCATAGGACGAGAGGTAAGTGATGCAGAAAGACAAATACTAACTCTTCCTCTTAGGCATGGTGAGCTAGGTCTGACAGATCATCGGGTAACTGCCAAGACAGAATACAAACACTCCACTCAGATCACTGATAAACTAACAGCCAAAATGTACACTCAAAAACTTGATCTTGATTACAACCCTTCAGACCAGCAATGTACCAGACACACAAAAAACAGAATACAAGAGAAAAACGCAAAAACATCCGTGATGAAATTTTGGGCGAACTGACCCCTGAGTCACAACAATTTTTAAAAGGAGCAATGGAAAAGGGGGCATCTTCTTGGCTGTCAGCATTGCCAAACAAAGCGATTGGATATGCACTAAACAAACAAGAATTCATGGACGCCGTTTGCATGCGATGGAAAGTGAAAGGCATACCCATCCACTGTGCTTGTGGAGAGACAAGCTCTGTGGACCACAGCCTCATATGTAAACTGGGGGGCTACACTTCAATGAGGCACAACTCAGTGAGAGACTCTAAGGCACAGTTAATGAGAGAGGTCTGTAGGGATGTTCAGACTGAACCCACACTTCTGCCAATTAACGCAAATGACTATGAAAGAAAAGTCAACACTTCTGACAATGCAAGGTTAGATATCTCTGCGACAGGACTGTGGAATAGCTGTGAGAAAACTTTCTTTGACGTAAGGATCACACATCCTACCTCGCAGTCTCATTCTGGGAAGTCCTTGGCGGAGATCTACCAACAACATGAAAAAGAGAAGGGTAAGTACAAACAATGAGTGATTGACATAGAGAAGTCATCATTCAATCCCCTTGTCTTCACAAGTGGAAGGATGTCACCAGAATGCAACAGAGTCAACAAAAGACTGGCAGAAAAAATAGCTAAAAAAAGCAGGAAGCCATATGCATCTGTTATAACATACATTCATAAGGACAAAGCTCAGATTTGCACTTTTGAGGAGCACCCTCACTGCAATATGAGGATTTTAAGGCAAGCGAAGTGATTCTGCCTCCAGGACCTTACAGCAGTGACTTTGACTTAGTTAATTCTTAGGCAAACAATCATATAAAGCTTAATGATGGTGTCAATGACATGACACCAGTTATATCTGTGAAATAAGTAGTTAGAACACTTAAGCCATGACTTTTTGTGAAATTCTACGTCAGAACTTAATACTTCTTACTTACTAAACTTATTTTATTTTTCATGTACCGAACACTTATTGGGATAATGTTTGCTGCTAATATTACTATAACCTGTCCATACCCTTGTCTCTTCAACTTCAATTGATACCATCATGCATCTGGTTGGGAACAACCCATCCATTTAATCCACCCCACTATCAGTGACTATGGTCTGTGGGAGAATGTCCATTTATTCACGATTTGTATGTACAAACATTGTTTTCTGCCTTTGCTACTTGTTTTTGTAATGAAATGAATGTGTTGAAATGCATTGCTCGCTGCCTCACAACCTTAAGTTGTTGCTGCTCGCTTCTTTCACCTGTGTGCTACTGCTTGCTTTACCTACTCATCTGTACATGTATCAACTCTTCACCCATTCATTGCTTGCCCATCATCATCTGTGTTATGTTGATGTCTACTGTGTTTCTATTTTATTTTGTCTATATTTGTCTATTATTGTTTTTTTACTGCTTTTTTTAATGCTGACTGTCCGACACCATATTGCGAACCATTGTCATTTTTACTTTCCAATATCATCCATGCCATGAAATTAAAATTGGTTGTTCTGTTTTGTGTTTGTATTTGGTTTGTGAATTGTGTTGTGTGATCATATGACTTGCGCATTTCCTTGAATTCATTATTGGCAAAATGGCTTCACGGGTTGTTTTTTTTGTAGTGTCTATTTTACCACCGATATTCTGGCGACAACAGATCGGCTGGAGCTATTGTGCCAGCAGTCGAAGATTCAGTCTAGTGGCATGATGCAATACAATGAAAAAGGTCACTTTGTCAGTAAAACGCTGTCCTACTCATGGTGTAACCGTTAGGTGTTTCGGCTGCTATACCAATGATTTTAGGTTCGACTCTCACCTTTCCAATTTCCTTTTGTTTTTTTTTCTTTCTTTTTTTCAGGCTCCGCTTAAGTGTAAGTTTAGGGGTTCGTGTTTTTAGGTTAGGGTTAGTAATAGCATAGGGTTAGGTTAGCGTTACCTTTGTGTTAGCTTAGCATTAGGTTAGGTTTAGGTTACGGTTAGGATTATGTTAGGTTTATCTTTTAGTTACATTTAGTAAATATAAATGATTTACTTTGTTTCTACCAAGCTTTTTGCTGCAGCCATCTTCTTGGCAGCAATATAGAATTGACACTGCCTTTTTTTGTTGGTATATTTGTGTTACATCCTTTCTGAATGGTCTTTATTATATTTGTGTCTTTTTTGGGTTTATTTTTGCTGAGACATTTTGGTCATTTGTCTTACAAACAATCAAACCCCCAGTGAGTAAGCTGACAAATCCTACGGTTAACGTGGAGGCAAAATATTGTAGTTTTCAATCGGCACGCATTGATTTTCCTCTAGTATAGGATAATAAGTAATAACAATACTTGAAAACTGAAATGTCATCCAAGTGCTCCTGGAAATCTTCCCGTGAACTCCCAGGGCCAGGGTTCGCGAACCCCAGCAGGTGGGGAACCACTGTCCACTACCACTGCACTAAGAGAAAACTGACTTTGCATAACTTTGATTTTCACTACTTTAATACATTGAAGAGATTTCACTAAAACGCAATTATACATTTCATTCGCTCTATATACACTAACACTGTGACCACTCTTATGCTAGAACAGCACATATCGTTACGTGAGTACGTGACACACTCTCCCACTGCTCACTGACCGCGAAGCATGGCAAGGACGTTTCGGTTGCGTAACCATGATGAAGTCTCATTACAGTAATGACGTCATTAAGGTCAAAGTTGTGTCATTCTCGGGTTCGCTTCAGAGATGGCCACGGCAGAGATGAGCGGACTGTCATATTTTGCGATCCAGATCCGGTCCTGCATTTTCAAAACTCAGACCAGATCCAACCGCAGTCCAAAATTTGTTTGAAATAAAAAGTTCAATTTCAAACAAAGTCCAAAAAATTAACAAAATACAGCTTTTCACGAACAAATATCACACAATTCTGTTCAATTAACGCAGTCCAAATCCAGACCTGATCTTAAATTTATGAAACAATTTACAGCCCAGATGTAAACCAGATTCAACAAAAGTCGGCATAGCCGGATCCACTCCAAACCAAGTCCAGTCCAATGCTCACCTCTGGGCCACGGATCTTGATTGAGAAGCTGTCCCGGCGAATTTCTGAGTCTTTTCGGACCGGGTACCGATGCCAAGAAAAATTCCTGACCTATTATTGCTTGTCAGTAGGCCTACTTTACTTCCCAGAATGAAGGAAAAAAGTTTGACGATTACATTTTTAATGTGTGTCGAGTAAATTTAAACTTTTTGGTTCGATGTCAGATACCCACAACAAGCTACAGCACAGGAATAACTCTCAGAGATGATCACTGACCGGTTTGCCGGTTGGATATCCGGCAGGATAGTGAGTTTGCAACCGGATACTGATATCCAGCGGCTAGCTGTTTTTCTAGCAGGATTAAAAAAAAACATTTGGCAGGTTTAGCAGGTGACAAATTCTAGACAAAAAATATGTTTGAACAGTTTTGTCCAGATGAAAACGTTTACACCTTCTTCATCAAATACTTTATCTTCTTTATCACACTTTACATTGGGTAAACATCTGGACCAGGCACAACATCATGACACAAACCTGCTTTCAATCATTGGGAACTTTTACTATGACGCAACGAAGCTGCTTCAAGCAGATAATTGTATCATAGAAGCAAGCAACTAGATCGCTTGGTGAAGCCTAAAGACAAAATGCAAACTGTGAAGAAATAATTCAAGTACTGTCTGTGCACAAGTAACAAAAATCAGCACGCATTGATGTTATTTAATGGAAATCGATTTCGCCATACAGCATCTTCAGTCCAAGTAAAAAGGTAAAAACGGGTGGAAGTACGCAAAGCAGTGATTATTACGAAACAAAGACAATGGTTGCGTGAAAAACACATTGAGCTAGCCATATATTTTTCACGCAACCATTGTCTTTGTTTCGCAATAATCACTGCTTTGCGCACTTCCACCCGTTTTTACCTTTTTACTTGGACTGAAGATGCTGTATGGCGAAATCGATTTGCATTAAATAACATCAATGCGTGCTGATTTTTGTTACTTGTGCACAGACAGTACTTGAATTGAAGATATGGGTAGACAAGAATCGTCGCAGTTGATAGAAAGGAAGACGCAGGTTGATTCTGATGCTCAAGAAACAAGTAGAGCTTACAATTTTTTTAAGAAATAACAGGCAAAATTTCAAAATTCAGACCCCACGACCAATGAGTGAATCGTCGTAGAGCTCTTTGGGCAAGAGCGTTCACTTCAATCGCCCCGACGAGAAACAAACTTCAGGGCTAGGCCTGACGCTAATTGCCCTCACCAAAATCAACTTCTAAAAATTGCTGCCAACAGTATTTCAATCAATAATCATCACTCAATATCAAAACAAAGCAGCTTAAAATATCTTGGCGTTATACTTTATGATAAACTTAATTGGAAGCCTCAAACTGAAAAGTTGGTAACACACCTCTCCAAATCATGTGGAATGTTGTTCAAATTAAAACACCATACCAACATTTCAGTGATCAAATCTGTTTACTTGATCTTTTCCATTCCTATTTAACTTATTCAATACTTAACTGGGGAAGGGCCAGCAAGACGACTTTACTCCCTTTAATTAGATTGCAAAATAAAGCTGTGAGAACACTTGAATATAACAAAACTAAAACAACTGTAGGGGAGAACGGGGTATGTTGAACCATTTTTTTAAATTTTTTGCCATTGCTCCTTTGGTGTAGGCACTAGAAACTTGAAACTGGGGCATTTGGTAGTTAAATCCATTTAAAACATTTGCACACAGGTTGTTTGACATAGCCTTTTATATTCTTAGCATAAATTCAAAACGACTAACATCACTTTTGCGGTTCAACTTACCCCATGCGTGGGGTAAGTTGAACCAGGTAGTGGGGAAAGTTGAACCAAAATAAATATCTGCCACAAAAACGAATTGATGCAGAATGAAATCTCGGAATATTTGCACTTGCGTGAACGTATTCAAAAATATTTAAATCCGTTGTAAACACATCTAACCATTGATGCATGAGGAAGTGGCGGAGTAGGCCTACTTTCGCTTGAGCAAATTTATCTGATTTTTTAATCCGATGAAAACACATGTTTCTTTTGTCTTTTCGTCATTCCAGTGACTTCTGGAAACGGAAGTATCTTTACAATGTCACGTTTTGAAAAAGAGCACTCGTCACCAAACTTGAAAGTGACGGCTGGTCTTCCTGTTGTTGGGTCATTTTTTCCTCTTTTAAAAAATTTCCTTCGCAACCTCCAATTATGTCACCAATAGTCCCAATCAATGCGTGTTACATATGAAAGAGTTTTTGCCAGTGAAGCTCACAGCAGGGCAGATACAGCCAGCATGGTCATGGGGGACGGGTTTCAGTAATATTTGGTTAGTCAAGTCTCATTACTGTGTCACTACTGTAAGGGAGATGAATTATACATCACAACACTGCTGTGACAAAACAATGGAGGCAAAATGGCCTTAAATTGTGAATTCTGTTTTCCGAATTGTATAAAATCATGGTGAATAAAGTTACTTTCGTAGGTTTTAGGGGGGGCGATCGCCCCGATCGCTTTTTCTGATAGAAACTTTTTGATAGTTCCTTGACATGCTTTGCCAAATCATTTTCCATTCCACCACTAAACATTTTGAGTTCATCACTGAGAGCATCATAACCATAAAGATGTTTCGCTACTGAGGCCTTTCGGTCAATGAATCGTTTTAAGTATCACGATTAATTTCATATTGGCTTGCAGTTTTTCAAATTACTGTAAAGTGCTTTTTGTTACAGCGTATGAAGCGGCTGTCATGAAATCTTCCAAAACAGAAGTACTATTTGTTTTTTTGTTATTAAAAAGATTTTTTTATAATTTTAATGATTAAAAACAACAGTTAACTAACTCAAACAAACAACAACTAGCGACTTGGATAAGTGGGGTAAGTTGAACCATGGTTCAAATTGCACGACTTGAATGGTTCAACTTACCCCGAAGGAGATTTTCAACTTGGAAGTTAATTAATGTCAAAGCATTAATGTCCAGCTATACCAACACAAGGTGATGAACTCTGATGGACCCACGCCTTGAAGAAATAACGACATCAAACAAATATACTTTTCCCACTATGAATAATGAAACAACAAAGTACATTTCCAGTTTTTCACTTTGAGTTCACAACAACACTTCCAACCTGGCAGCTTTCTGCACAAAATAACTTTGGATCTGAGTCATAAACCAAAATGCATTCCCAACAGGCTCCAAACAATAGATGTCGCGCCTCAGACTCTGGACCGCTTCATTTAGCTAAAGCAGGGGTGGTTCAACTTACCCACCGCTTCAACATACCCCGTTCTCCCCTGCTCTATTCCAAGCACAAAATTTTAGAAATACCTGATTTATTTCAATTGTCAGTTGCCAAATTCATGTAGTCCTTTTATACTGGTGGATTACCCAATCACGTTGATAACTACTTTGCCGAGATTGCATCAGTCCACAAATATCAAACAAGACTTGCTTCTCTGCAAAAAGATTATTTACCCAGAATGAAAACATCTCTGGGTCAGTTTTCTCTAAAGTATATTGGTCCGAAAATTTGGTCTAACATTCCGGAAAATTTGAAATTGTCTTCGCCTTATTCATTTGGCAAAAAATATAAAAAAGTCCTGCTATCTTGCCAGACTTCCTGTTGATCTTCGTTTTATATTCTTGTCACATTCTGTAATATTGCGCTGATTCCACTATTTTCCCTCCTATCTACCTCTATAGTTACTCACCCCAACCCCTGTAGATAGGCATGCTTTTCCCCACTGTT
>JGI24159J19872_10006879_pt1 | contig 14864 bp, 8 predicted proteins | sample Ectturendosymbi4_FD_19872 | JGI IMG/M metagenome (IMG submission 19872) | reverse complement strand
ATACAGAGAATACACCATAGACAGACTCGGAGTCATGGCACAGATGGCTGAAAAGATGCTTCTGAATGAAGATAATAAATGAATGATTGTGCAATGTGCAAGCTTTTCCAAAAGTCTGTATTATGCCGTGTTATCAGCAAAATCATGCCGTGTTGTCAGATGCTTCAATGTCTTTGAAAGACCTAGTCTGACTCTCAAGACCATCACGAAGTAAATCCCGAGACTCCATTTATGCCTCATAAAGTATTTCGACCTACCCGATAAGTTGTTAAAAACAAAAACAATTGATGACCAGTTGATTCGATAGTGAAAATGTATAGGTGTATTTGAATGACAGGAGTCTGTGATTTGAATCGACATGCAATGGAGAATGCTTCCACTGTACTTCTTCGAAAGCTTTTTCGAATGGCTCGGATTAGATTTTGAATTTAACGTGGGAATGGAACTGGACTGACGACTAGATTTTGAGACTCCGAACATTGCTCTCGTGTTTGATTTTACAGTGAAATCGATAAGTTCAGCTCACGGGTTTTTGTCACACTTTTTCGTTACGTCACGTCAAGAGAGCAGAAGTGGCCGGAGTCACTTTTTCAGACTCCGACTCCGCTCCTGTTCCAAAATTTTTGAATCCGGGTCCGGATCTGGCTATTTTTCAAATTTGAGAATCAGACTCCTGTTCAGACTCCGGCTACAATCATCGATCCACCGGTAATTTACCCATGTTTTTATCAAAGAAATGACTGCACAGACTCCTGCTACTGCCGAAATGAAAAAGTGACTCCGGATCCGGGTCCGTTTTTTCACAAATTTTTGATTCCGGTTCCGGTTCCGGATCCGAAAGAAAAACGCAGAATCCTTCCTGAGTCGACTCCGGAACCAGGATCCGGTGCTACCTCTGCAAGACAGTCGTTGTGAAACGATGTGATTGATTTCGTGATTGTGCAACGAAGCATGTCATCTGTTTGTTGGGAAGCAAACGCCGTGGTGGGTTTGAAAGTGCGAAAAGTTGTATCTGTCAGGTTCCAGCACGGCAGTTTTTGATCCACAACAGTGCAAGATGATCACGATAGGAGTTTGTGTGGTTTTTCTTGTTATGAATTATGAAAAATTGAACACTGTGTGAAACTGTGTACGTGTTTACTTTTCGTGGCATCTTGTTGTGTTTACTTTTTTGCTGTAGCACTAGCACAGTAGCAGTACTGCAGTGCAGGCCTAGTAACAGTACACCACAAGCCAGCAATGTCCAACCCGCGGGCCGCATGTAACCCGGTCGAATGTTTTGTGCGGCCCAGTTTAGGATTTTGCTGTAGTAAAAGTATCGTATATGCTGACAACCTGTCCTTGTTTTGATAATCTTGAATTTGACATTTTTGGTGGAGGTGGTCTTAAGTGTCGCTTTATCACGTCTGTTACCATTGCACTTGCAGTTAGGATTCCAATGCTTTCTGTACATTAGCTTGAGCTAGACTTGGTTTTCTAAGATCAAAGAAAGTCATTCAAATGTGCGGCCCTCATTATGTCAGTTAATTTGTAGCCCTGCTTAACACTTTGAAAGCTGGGATATGATATGTTCGTACTTTGCAATCGGCCTAAAACCAGCAGTTGTCAGTTGCCTTACCAACGCCCTAGCTCCGCCGATTTCGCTAGAAAGCTGTTCAAGGGCTTAAACGAATCGGCCAGTCTTCTAGTCCGCACCCGAAAAAAAATTTTTGGTTGGGGGTTGTGGATTTTTTGTGAGTGACGTCATAAGTGAAGTAGTTTTTGGGTCATTTGGGCTCATGTTGCCTGGCCTGGGGCCCAATCGCTAGGCCAAAGTATTTCGCTGAAGTTTTCATTGTAAACTAGGCTCGAGTCCGAGTCTTTTAAGCCTTTGATCAACTTTCTAACGTTTCTGATTCAAAAGTTATGATCTAAAATAAACAAATTAATTAATTATCTTATATCTAATTAACTAATTAGTCAAATATTTTTATTAACTTAGATCATAACTTTTGAACCCGAAACCCCAGCAGGTCATCTGAAGTATCAATAGACTTGGATTGTAGCCTAATTTCTAATAAAAACTTTAGCAAAATACTACCATCTAACAGTTGGCGCTCAGGGCCAGGTAAAGTTGGCCAAGGTGGCTAAAAAGTCCTCCACTTACGACGTCACTCACAAAAAATCTGCACCCTCCAACCAAAATTTTTTCTTCGAGTGCAAACTACAACTTTACAAGACTTCCTGCGTCTTTTGACACTTCGACCAGGTCCATAACGCTAACCGGAGTAGAGATATTCCTGCGCAAAGCCACGTGTGAACAGCTTGAATTAACCCGGACATCAAAGTGTTAAGGTGTTGACATAATTTTTGGCCCAGTAATAGTAAGCCATTTGTGTTGGACATAGCTAGCCTAGGCTATCGGTATAGGGTTAGACCACTAGTAGTATGCGAATCGGCATATTATGCAGAAATTCAATAAACAAACACCAATTATGGAAAAAACAGAAAAAGAAAAAACTTTTAAAATAATAGTTGTTTCCTTAATCTTCCTTGGATGCTTCTATCAAATTTCACACAGATTCAACGGAATCTGACTGTTCACCACATACTTTTCTTGAACCAGCTATCTGTTCATAGCGTTTGTCCTGAAAAACCAAAATTCCCATCTGCCCACACAACTCCACTGCGCGTCAAACTTACTCTTAAAGCTCCAGATTTTCACGTGCTTATTTTTGCAACTATCTTCTAATAGCTTGCCAACTTCTACGAATGTACCTCTTTATTTTCCCCATTTTTTTAGATTTATGAGAAAGTCCTTGTGCGTGTTAGGCGCTAGAAAGCGGACGAAGGTTTATTGTTCGTGTGACATCATACAGATCTATGTGAACGGTATGCCGTATCTACTAAAAAACCAACATGTTGTAAATTTTAGTGAATTAGATGAGTCATTATCATAATTTTTACTTAAAAAAAGCTGGAAGCAAATAATTTTGACATTTCACTCCTGTTCTCAATGAAAATAATCAAATTTTTTCATGTTATTTACGTCATTTGCACCATCCGCTTACTGGCGCTCTTATTCGCATATTTTGAGCCCAAGCATGGGTTTAATTGGGGGCGTGTAACTGGGGTTATGTCAAATGAAATAAATCGGATAGTGAATAATTCGTATGATAAAGGATGATTATTGTAAAGTGTTGTTAGATTTGGAAAATGTTATATAATGTATTTGTTGAGAAATAGCTAATTCAGTAAAATTTTGTTTACATCTGCATACTGGTGAACCGACCCACCTTATTCAATTGTTTCATAATGATAAGTTAATTGTCAACTTAAATCCTACACTTGTGGTGCTTGTTTTTGCATTTTAGTGTTTGTTAAGTGTTGTTACGCTTAGCCCAAATCACTCTTTTAATGTTTGTTAAGGGTTGTACAAGAAGTGGCCCCCATTCCCAAACTTCTGTTTTGTGTTTAATGTTAGGCTAGTTAAATTTACACATGGATGGTGTATATTGTTTCCAATTCGTGACAAATTTTTAATTCTAGGATTTGGGTGGCTAAGAAAAAAACAGGGAAAACCTGAGTTTTTGTGGTTTTTGAAACAAATTAATGTGATTTGCGTGATACATTAAAAAGGCAGTGGCTACAGAACTGCCTGTAGATCTGTAAATTTGAAACCTTATTTGACCATGTCCTGTAACATGATAGTAACGCATGACAATGCAGAAGGCTTGGTAGTAACATCGTAAGTAAACACAAAAAGTAAACCTAACCCTAACTTCAGCCCAAGTGACCGTAGCTTTAACACTAACCTAACCCCTAAACCTAACTCTTAAAGCAAGACTTCGGAAAGTTTTGAAAAAGTAAAGAAAAAGTGGTCCAACGAATTAAAACGTGCAAGCAGTCACTGCTATGAAAACATAAGTTACCAAGGTGAGAGGCAAACTGAAAACCATCGGCACAGTAGACGTGAGAGACATCTGCTATACTATTAGGCTACTGGGACTACGCCACTTGAGTGACAAACTGATCGCTTTATTTGAACCATATCATACAAGGCGGTACAATACGTTCTGAAATGAGAAGATCCATGGGTGGTTCCAAAGCCAATTCCTATTAAAAACTGAATATATCTTCCATCTACTCCGATTACAGTAACTGTAGTGTGTTGTGTAAAGTCGGTGTTATATTTCTATAACACCAACTCAGTAATGTGGCATCATTAAACAATTTAGTCCTTTTCAATTACTATGGACCATGAGTCTGTGGTAGGTACGTGCCAGTAATCATTCATTGTGTAATGCGCGACAAAGAATACCATGAATTTCATTTGCAAAGTGCAAACTTGCACTTCCACTAGTTGTACATTGGGAGCTCTAGTGGCTGTTTAATGGCACGTAGATACTTGGTTTCGGTTCATATATCTTCGGAAAGACTTTCTCTAAGAGACCAACAAATTTTTTTCTGACTTATGTAGATTGTCAAGAAAATATTAAATGTTAAAGTTGTAAGTAAGTCTTAAATCTTAAATAAGATGTTTTGTGCAAATTTGTCAAAATTTTGATGCAATTTTTAGATCAAGCATACCATTTTTCCCTACATGCCGAATTTCATAAAAAAATTTATCTGCGCTTGTGGTCAAATTGATGAAGATGCAACAACCTGTAGTATGTTGAGGTAGACCACCAGTTTCACATGCGGCAAAATTGCAGCCATTGCTGTGAGTGATAATCTTGTTATGTAGCTATGCTATGAAGGGAAATCTTGGTGATTAGCAGACAACAATGAAATATTATGGATTGCAAATAAAATAAATTACTGTTGCATTATTGCAGTGTTTGTTGTTGTTTTTTTGAGATTAACATTGACATAGAGCGCAGCACATTTGAGACAGCAATATGCATTTTTATCACCTTATTTTTTACTTAGTTACTAGCCTAGAAAGCTAAAAACTTAAGTGTATTTCACTATCCAAAGACTTTTCAGAACCTATGGTTTGGCATACAGTGTTTTCCACTGATATTTTTAAAATAATTTGTAGCAGATTCGGAAGGCTTGTTTTACTGACTCAAGCTACATTGTCCCGGGTCCCTCACTATAACTCTGTTATGCTTATATATTTGTTTTCAATAATTTATATGTTTTTTTACTTATGAATCTATCTTTTTATGTTTGTTCATTTTTATTACAGATCATCGCTGATATTAACCTTTTGTGAACTTCATTGCTATAAGCTATTGTAATATTTGGTTACTAAATAGTGTTGCTATTTCAAAAATTAATGTACTGTATTACACTTTAAAATATTAGTTACAAATATATCAGGGTTGTATTTAAGGAAAATGTTAGGTACCTGGTATGGACCTGTAGGGACCCGATTTCTCTGACTATAGGGACTTGATTTTCTCTGATTCTAGGGACCCAAATCAGGTCCTTAAACACCTTAAAAAATCTTCTGTTGAAAAAGTCAGTAGACCAAAAAACAATTTGAATTTCCATTTAATTCATACTTTTTTCAGCTGCGGTTTTGGGTTCAAAAGTTATGACCTTAAGTAAGCAAAATAATTCATTTAATCCCATAATTAGATAATTAATTAAGTTTATTTTAGATCATAACCTTTGAACCAGAAATGTTAGAAAGTCGATCAAAGGCTTAAAAGAGTTGGATTCTAGCCTAGTTTCCAATGAAAACTTCAGTGAAATACTTTGGTGTAGTGCAGTGATTCTTAACCTGGGGTAAATTTCATCTTTCTAAGGGATAAATTATAGTAAACGTGCATTTTTACAAATTTTTGCAAAATGTAATATCCTAGATTATTAGGCTAGTTAGTTACAGGACAAAACACGGGACAAAACAAGTACATCTGACAATGTTTTGTTCATAGATTTGGACAAAACAAGTACATCCGACAAAACAAAGTATATCCGATCAGGATAAAACAAGTACATCCGACAGTGTTTTGTTCATAGATTGATGAGAGACTTAATGTCAGGCGTCAGAGCATTGCTACGAAGTAGGTTTACTGATATATCATACCAACTGGAGATTTTGCACCTTGGTTTATAATTCAGAGTTATGCTTAGTGTCAAGCTTTCTCTTTTTAGTTCATCTTTACACAAGTAGGTGTTACCACATTCATTTGAGCACCTCATGTATGCAACACTGTTCATGAACTCATTTGGATTTAATATGTAAAAGGCTCTTTCAGAATTAAAAAATCTTCTATTGTGCAATAAATTTCACTGTTTTCACAATGGTCAGACTCTAGCACTATCTTTATCTTTCTTTTCACAGCATGCTATAAACTGGACAGCGGGCAGCCTTTTTTTATCTTTCCAGTGAACGAGTTATTCATGAGTTAAAAATGCAGGTTTCAACATCATCAGTTATTGTGTCGAAGAAAAAAAATTTTCTAGAATAGCACGTGGACTTCGTGTCAGCTTCATCATAACAGACTGATGCATTCGGAAAGCCTGAGCACAAGCGCGCAAAGATTCGCACTGTAGCAGCAAGCAATAACAAAGATCACGTGCCATGATCACTCTATTATTGCTTGTTCGCACCGCATACACATGGGTGTTATTCTTCGCACATATCCCCTTCTTGTTGAATCGCACATTCAACGCAACGCTGAGGTTGCAACAACATCCCCTCTTTTTACAACGAACCGTACCGATCGCATGTTCTTTTTGTGTAGGCTGCACCTGGTATGGCTTTCATATCCTGGTCTCAGCACCGTTTTGATGCGTTCAGAAAGCCCGAGTGGCAAGTGCACAAAGCGTCACACTGTGACAGCAAGCAACAATAGAGATCACATGCCATGATTACTCTATTATTGCTTGTTCGCGCCACATATATATGGGTGTTATTCTTTGCTCACATCCCATTCATGGTGAATTGCACATTCAACACAACACTAACCAAGAGCTTGCAACAAGACCATGTTAAAAAACTTCAGTGTATCTTTTTCTCCAAAGTGCCTGTTAATGATTTGATGAAGCCGTGTATTTCGTAAGCTCGCTTCACTCCATCTCACACATGTACATGACAATCACATGTCTTTGCAGACCTATTGCGCTCAATTTCGTGCTGTAAGAACTCTGCCTATATCAGGGTGTGTTTCTGAAAACATGTTATGCTTGGAAGCACCCTGTTGTGTTGCTTTTGGAATAGCAAAAGAAAAGAATCCGCATACAATTTGCGAGTGTCTTATCAAACAGTACACTATGGATACAATTGAAACGAGAACAAAAAAAGAAACATAAGAAAATTTATCTATCAAACCATGCAGTATTTTGTCATATAAGTGTTATGTCTTGTGATATTTTAGATCAGCAGATGAAATTCAAAGTAATAAGGCAAGAGTAACCCTTCAGCTAGAAAAGCCAACTGACGTGTCGAACTGCACGTATTTGTTGGTTTACTGTTGATATATATATATGCAGTTGAGTTGAAAGATTGAGTTCTTCATATGCAAAAGTCTAGAAACGACTAGCAAAGTGACAGATGATTAAGAAGAAATGAATTATTTATTTCAACAAAATAACTTTTGGAGTCACGTTAGTTCTTCTATGCTCATTGAATTCAGGTTTGCCAACTCTGGTGAATAAACGGGCATTGCACATCATTTCTACCACATGCGTTCTTCATCAGCATGCACTGGCGAGTAAAGCCCTTCCAGAATTTTGAAAATAGTTTTGAAACTGAACATGTAAATTTTATCAGGACATAGGCTCGTCTTTTCAAAGTGCATTGCAAAGATGAATTAATGGATCTCCAATGTTGAACAACGCTTTATTCCAAATCCATGTCTTGCAACTGCAACTTTTCTAAATTTTGGTGCAGATTGGGCGAAGTTTCCAACGCTGCTGAAGTGCACATTTGAAGTCATTATACCTTTTCAAAATAATTAGCTGTACAGGGTTCTCCTCAATGATGACCATAAAACAAAACATCTTAATTAATTCCCCAAGATGATGTGAGAATATCTCTTTCAACCACTGTTCCCAGAATCTTAGATATTGTGCGTGGAAAACAAGCAAAACAGTCTTACTGAGTGACTGACTGGTTGAAATTGTTTGTAATTTTTCAATAAAAAAAATTAAACATTGGTGCATTCTTTCTTGCAAATGTTTTGCCTCTTGATTTAGTGATAAGCCTGTTCGTATGCAAGTGTTTTCAGAATTTCAAAAATAGCAGCAAACCACTACTTAAAAGTATTCATGCTTGCTTATAAGATGATTATATTTAAGTTTCATCTCAATAAGTTTCATTCAAGCATTACCCTAAAATTTGTTCTCTGTAAGAAAACAATTCATGTATCTGAGTGTAACTTCACAACATTTTTCCAGCAGAGCCTGCCCCAGACCCTATCCAGAAAAGTCATGCCTTGACACACTAAACATTGTTAAGGGTAAAATCAAGTTTTGATTTTAGTGTAAATGAGACAAAAACGGTTAAGAACCACTGGTCTAGCGGTTGGGCCTTGGGCCAGGTAACATGAGCCAAAATGGCCAAAAACTTACCTCACTTATGAGGTCACTCACAAAAAACCCAAAAGCAAAAATTTTTTTCATCATTGCAGACTGGAGACTTGCTGAATCTTTTGAGGGTTTAAACAGCTCTTTAGCTCAATCGGTGGAGGAACTGTGCTGTTGGTAAAGCAACTGAAAACTGCTGTTTTATGCTGATTTCCAAGTGTGGAATTTTTACATTAGAGGTTGTGTTCATTGACCTATGAGGACTCTTGCGACTACCCAAAAATTATGATTTTGTGTGATAGTATTCCTTGGGTCTTGCTGAACACATAGAAGTTAGGTTTTATAGTTGAATCTGATGTGAAAAATTTCACACATGGAAAAAACTGTAAGAGTGGGAAAATGGGAACACTTATGTAATCGAAATCCAATGCATTTGGATAGGAAAGCATGTGACCAAAATTGTCTATTATTTTGATGCAAAAACGGCTGTAACTTTTTCCATACCACACAGAAAAACGATTGAAATGTATACAGATTTCGCTTTGGAAGCTTTTTCCAAAAAAGTAAAATCAGTATAATTTGGTGTATTTGAAAATTTTGTGGACATGGTGGTAAATCCATAATGTAAATAAATCCATATATACCACGGACTGGTAAAACCATACTATAAATTATTGAAAACTAAAATTTTAAAATTATTAAGCCTACTGTTGTTCATTGCGTAGTTTATTAGCAAAGTATTAAGTACAGTTTTTTACTGATTTTTACAATATTGACGCAAGAAGATTAAAACATTGCCATTGTTCTGGTTTCACTGTTCTAGCCCTTTCTAGTTCCACTGATGTGGGCTTGATTGTAAATAAGGCCATGGTATAATTTTTCAAGGTTATCAGCCCTTTTTTTGTAGCCTCAAAAAGAATCATTTCCTTTTACATAATTTGCGATCGGATATCTTTCTTCGTTGAAATCATGGGTGTCAGAAAGATTTTCTCCAAAAGTGGCTAATAGTGGATTTTTTCAAGGGAGGGCCAAAAATAGTGAAATTTTTTTGCCCACTCCAAACTAAGAAAACAACCTTTTTTTGCTAAAAGTTTAATAGGAAAATTTCTAAATTTAGAAAGGGGCCTTGGCTTCCTAGGCCTCCCCTGCATCCACTTTCCAACACCAATGGCTGGAATAGTTTTGTGGTCTTCACCTCATGAATAACATGGATGCTCTGCTTTCATTTCAAATGGCTGATCAATGTCTTGATGATTAAATCACTTTTAGTATAACAAAATACAAATTATACTTTGGTGTCTGTTGAGCGTTGTTTGTTATATAAGAAGTGGTTCCCAATTTCTGATATTCTTTAATTGCTCATGTCTTGAAACTGAATCTCTGCCATATTTTGTATGAATAAAGATTTAGTTCTTGAATAAAAAAAGACATTTATTTTCTAGAAAGTTGTTCCAAACTGAAAATGGATTAATTGCTTCTGTAAAGAATTACAGCTTATTATCACAGTATAGCCCAGGCTTTTTTTAATGAAACTGTTAGGTACCAGGTATGTACTTGTTGGGATCTGATATCTCTGATTCTACGGACACAATTTTCTTTGATTCTAGGGGCCTGATGATAATTTTCTCTGATTCTAAGGACCTGAATCAGGTCCTTAAAAAACCTGGTACAGCTTAAATATTATAGAATTTCCTCACAGTCACCCACTGATTTAATGAATTTTAATTTAATTTTTTTAATTTTAACATTTTGAAACAGACAAACTCCATAGAGGACAAACACACACAGTCTGCACAACACAAACTGATATAATCAGACACACCAGAACATTATAAATAGTGGTGTTGGAGGTAGAACAGCAGTGTGGCAGACATTTTCTTGACACTATTGTTTGGTTAAAGCGTCTGGGCTAGTAAAAAGACTAAAGTTACTAAAATGCTAGCCATTACTTACTGTGACATAACCATGGCATTGTATTTATCAAACAAACAGATGTTGGTACATACCAGCTAGTCACTACACACTTGGACACCTTTTGTCTTGTACTAGCCCAGACGTTAGGGGAGGACAGATGCCTTCACGTGAGCCTCCCCATTGTGGCATTTCTTGAAATGCTCACCAAATCAGACATTACGAGAGCAACCACTGCTACTTGCGCTGGATGTGTTCAGGGTAGGATGGGTCATATAATGCCCTTCTCAGGGCATGGCAGCAGAAATGCTGCCAAAGATGACCAACGATCCAACATACTCCACCTGAACACTGAGGGGCTCACTGAATACAAGATCTCTGTCATTGAGCAGCTATCCTTTAAGAACAAGGCTTTCATCATCATCCCACAGAAGACTCACTGTACAACTGCAGACAAGCCAGTGATTCCTAACTTCTCACTAGCTGACTCAATCTTGAGCAGGAATTACGGCCTTGCCAAGTTTGTCTACGAGCAGTTGGAATGGTCACTGGTTGATCAGTCTGCAAAATAATCAGAGACTGAGTAGTTGTGCATGCACATCGCAGGATACAAGATCATCAACAGCTACAAACCTCCACGCTCGTGACTCACCCCAATGGCCATCCCAACGTTCCCACACCCCAGTCTGTATGTTGGCGACTTCAGCTGCCAGCATGTCAACTGCAGGCAGCTGAAGTCGCAACAAAACATCCCCTGACAGTGAGAGCCTGGATTCCTGAGCAACATCCAACAACCTTGGACTGATGTACAACCCAAAGGAAACAGCCAGTTTCTTCTCTTGCCATTGGAATGCAGACACCAATCCAGACGTGGCCTTCGCGAGCTTCGGCCAGGACAGCCAACTGCCAGACAGATGTGTTCTAGGAAAGTTCCTGTGGTCACAACATCGGTGCTCCCTCATAATGCCACCAAGACTCAAGGTTCCTACCCACAGCGATCGGGTGAAGCGTTGGAACTTTCACAAGGCCGATTAGAAGCGCTTTTGTCTTCGCACAGGTGAATCCATTGAGAAACTGCCACACCTGGACACACCTAATATTGAGAGGACATACCAGGATTTTTGCGAGAGCCTGCTATCTGTGGCTAAACAATGTATCCCACATCGCTGTCAGAAGAACTACGTGCCATGCTGGTACAGAGAGTGCGAGACCCTCTATCGCTCCTTCATCCAAGCACCAGTGGGGACTGACTCCGATATAGCCGCTTCATCCCCACTATCTTGGCTACAACAGAAGCAGGAGCGATGGGAGGAAGCTGTTAATTCCATCGACTTCTTGCACTCTAGCTGCAAGGCATAGAGAACAATCAACAAAATTACTAGCAAGTCTGGACGTTCCTTTCACCAGTGCCCCGTCTCGGCAAATTCCATCGCTTTGCAACTTGTAAAGAACGGGGCACATAGGACCGGAGGCCGTGAGTCCACCAGGTTCGTCAACAAGGAGCTGTCTGACCTATGGAAGATTCCAACACCTAAGGGTCACAGTATCTGCCAGGTCGACTCTCAAATCTTGGTTTTATGACCTCCTCACTTCCTGCATGCGTCAACTCAAAATTCCAAAGATCTGGAGAAGAGCACTAGTAGTTGCGATCCCTAAGCCAGAAAAGCCACTGGGGGACCAAAGAGATATCATCCCATATCTCTGCTATGCATCCACTTTAAAGTCCTTGAGAGGCTCATCTACGCTCGTGTTGAACCAATCATCGACCCACTGCTCCCACAGGAGCAGGCAGGCTTTCGACACGGGAGGTTGGTCGTAGACCAGGTCACCCTGTTGACACAGTACATCGAGGATAGCTTTTCAGCTAAGAAGAAGGCTGGAGCTGTGTTTGTCAACCTCACAGCAGCCTACAACACTGTATGGCACCACGGCCTCACCTGCAAGCTGCTGCAATTGCTGCTTGATAGATACATGGTCTACATGATCATGGAGATGGTTAGCAATTGCTGCTTTACCCTTACCACCGCAAATGGCAAAAGAAGCAGGTTATGATGCCTCAAGAACAGTGTCCCACAGGGATCTGTCCTGGCACCCCTTCTCTTCAACATCTCCATCTCTGACCTGCTAACCACCATCTCCAAAAAATATGCATATGCTGATGACCCAGAGCAATCATGCATGCTGATAGAGACCGGCAGGCAATGGAAGGGGTGCTAAGCAAGGACGTGACAATGTAAGGTGAACACCTCTAGTCTTGGAAGCTAAAGCTTAGCACTACAAAAACGGTGTCGGCAGTCTTCCACCTCAACAACAAGGAAGCTAAACGTGAGCTGAAAGTCAACTTGTACAACAAAACCCTGCCCTTCTGCTCTGAGACTAAATACATTGGAGTAACGTTGGACAGGTTGCTCACGTTTCGCTGACACCTTGAGTCACTTCGCAAGAAGCTAGCATCACGCTTTGCACTTCTGAGGCAGCTTGCTGTCTCCGGTTGGGGTGCTGGAGCAACAACATTGCGAATAGCCACCCTAGCCCTGGTGCGTTCAACTGCAGAGCACTGCACTCCAGTTTGGTGCCGCAGTGCTCATACCCGCCTCATCGACCCTGCCATCAATAATGCCTTGCGAATTGTGACTGGATGCCTACGTCCTACACAACTTTCCAATCCTCGAAGGCATCCAACCTGCTGAGCTTCGTCGCAGTGGAGCCACACTGTCTCTAGTCGCAGTGGAGCCATACCCCATGCCATGGAGCCTATACACCTCCACTCAGCGCTCACTCGTCGAGTGCGGATGCACGGCACCTCAAATCGAGACATCCATTTGTACCCACTGCACAACAACTCATCAGTTCATCTGACAACAACAACATACGTGCAGCACAGTGGGTGGATCACCAGTGGAATGCAGAGTGGGTGGACAACCCCACAAGACTTCGCATTTTCATTCCAGATGCTGGCACACACCCTCTCAGAATGAAGACACCTTTTATATGCAAATCAACGTTATGATTCATCTAAACAGGTTAATTGAACAGAAATATAAACAGACCAATAAGAAATGTCTGTAATGACCAGTAAGGAAATCCCGCAAACTCATGCCTCATGAAAGTGGTTAAAAGTTCAAACCTGCACTGAACGAGTGGTTGCAACATAGGCTAAAAGTTAATGTCAAAAATTAACTTTTGCTTTACTGGATTTCAAGTCAAATACACACAAAAATTTTGATAACAATTTTTTCATCATGCTTCATGAATAACTGGTCTTTAAAAATTTTTACGTTTTATCACCATATGGCTTGTGATGAGAAGTGTGCAATAAGTTGGTAACTTCAATTAAACCAATTTTTTCCCCAAAATATAGGCGGTGATTAAAAATAGTCATGTCACTCTCCACTCCCCTTGTGCCTTGCAAAAAGATAATGTGAGATAATTTGAACCATGTTGAAAGATGCAGTGTGATTTTTTAGTGGCTGTGGCACTATAGATAAAATTTTCACTCTCCAACAAATTTTGGAGAAATCTTGACAACATGTTGAAGGTATTTACCCTTGTTTTGTATGCCCTGAAAAAGCATTTGCTTGGGGGTTGTGGATTTTTTGTGAGTGACGTCATAAGTGAAGTAGTTTTTGGGTCATTTTGGCTCATGTTACCTGGCCTAGGGCTCAACCGCTGAACCAAAGTATTTCGCTGAAGTTTTAATAGGAAACTAGGCTCGAGTCTTTTGAGCTTTTGATCAACTTTCTAGCGTTTCTGATTCATAAGTTATGATCTAAAATAAACAAATATATTAGCTAATTAGTCAAATATTTTTATTACTTTAGATCATAACTTTTGAACCTGAAACCCCATCAAGTCATCCAAAGTATCAAAAGACTTATCTTGGTTTGATCTTTGATCTTATCGTGGTTTGATCTTATCTTGGCATGGAGCCAATAGAACTGGCAGGTTGCTGAGAACTATAAGGCATTTATAGACTCCCTAAAATTGCTATCCCGGCAACCTACTAAGATGAAAAGCAGGTGTTAAAGGAGTGTGGGCTGATGTCGGGTCAGTGATAATGCTCATCAACAGCAATGATGATCATTTGTCAACTTTTGTTGCATTTGTAGTTAATTAACACTGCAGTTTTTTAAAATCCATGTTGACCTCTATTGAAAATATTTGTAAGGAGCAACAAGACTTGGAACAGTACTTTTTTAAGCAATTTCCGTGCACATATGTACTTTTTTAACACTTTGAGAACCGGCGTACGATATATTCGTACTTTGATTTCAGCCTAAAAACCAGCATTTTTCGGTTGCCTTACCAACGCCCTAGCTCCTCCGCCGATTGCGCTAGAGAGCTGTTCAAGGGCTCCAACAGATCGGCCAGTCTAGTAGATTGCACTTGAAAAAAATTTTTTGGTTGGGGGTTGCGGATTTTTTGTGACTGACGTCATAAGTGAAGTAGTTTTGGGGTCATTTTGGCTCATGTTGCCTGGCCTAGGGCCC
>JGI24159J19872_10006878_pt1 | contig 14866 bp, 10 predicted proteins | sample Ectturendosymbi4_FD_19872 | JGI IMG/M metagenome (IMG submission 19872) | reverse complement strand
ATAATATTGCATGTTGTTCGATTATCCGAACAATTCACTTATCCGAACCACCCCTGGTTTTAATTAGTTCGGATAATCGGAGTTCTACTGTATAGTGTACGGGAGTAAATATAACCACTGAAAAATATCGGACTTAGTCTTAACCTCAATTATTTTTCTGTTTCTAACCCTAACCCATACCCGACACACTTACCTAAACACGAAACCCTAAGCCCTAATCCTCAGTTTTCTCAGCGTATTTGATATGTAGAATATTACTTTGTGCATGCGCACATGGCGTGAAGTCAGAAATTTCGCAACTCAGAAATTTCACTTGACACCAGCAGCATCTTGAATGTGACGCATTCGACAAGGTTTTCCTGTTGTTCAAAATTGCACGCTAAAAAAGACTGTATCATTCATTACTCTCTCCAAATTTTGTTGAAGTTCGAGCTGGTTTAACATTCCCTTCAAAATGCACGTTTGTGGAGCCTTGTGGTTTCTGCTACAGCGAAGCACAGCCTTATCTGAAGGCACTTTTTGTGGTGACTGACTACTGTTGGATCTCAATTGAAGAATTTCTTCAACATCAGTGACGATTAATTTTGGTTTACACAAAAATGTTCGTTGAAAATGTTCATCTCTGTCCTGAAAAGTGATTTTCTATAAAATTACGAAAGTAAGGTTTCACGAATAAAAAGTTCTGTCAAATCATTCTTTAGGACGGTCAAATTCAACTTGTTCTTTCTCACAAATTGTACTTTCTCAGGGGTGTAACGAGGGAGGAGCAAGGGGGCACAATGCCCCGGGCGCCAAATAGCTTGGGGCGCCGAAAAGTCCAAACAATGTCGCAAGCACTTTCTTCAATGCAGTACATTTACTCCCAAACGATTTTAGGTTCTAACATTGGAGCCAAAATTGTTTCTTGTCCTGGGCACCTCGGTACGCCCCTGTTTCTTACTCGCTGTGTTAAAAAACATTCCAACTCTCTGATAACGAAACACAAGGCCATGGAAGAATGGAGTGCATCAGAATACCTAGCTTTGTAATTCCTTCACCACACAGTGCTATTCGCCTTTGTTGCAGACTACTCCTTTGCATTTGCAGATATACCCAGACACAAGCTGCTACTATGTAGCCCTGTGAAAAACGCTCCAGTAGAACGCGTTGGGAAGTACGCTGTTCCCAAGTCGCTTTATGCGAACAAGTCTTGGCCTGATTTCTGTTTCGGTGGATGCTGGGTGGCTTCAACTGACGTCATAAAGAAGTTGTACGAAAAGTCGCTGGTAACACGGCATGTAAGTGATGACAACGGTGAATAAAAACTTCGTGAGTGCAGTGCTCACTGCCCGCGCATCAAACTCAAACATTCGAAAAAACGTATTGGCAAACATTTTTTGTGCACTTTGCTTTTCTGTTAGATCGCTGCTGTACAATTTTTTTCTGAACACAACAGAGAAGACACATTAAAATTTAACGATAACTATTTTTTNATAAAGCAAACTCAAGTGCAGCGTTTAGTAAAAGCGCAGTTCTGGCGCAGAAGTAAAAAGCATTAAACTTAATGTATACGTCATTACTCTTGATGCTTTTCCGGTTACAGTTTAGAAGAGGCTATAAATTGTGAAAACATGCAGTATACCTGAAAGCAAAGCAAACTCAAACTTAGACTATGCGACATTGCGACTTTTGTGTGTTTGTGATGTTTTTGAAAAATTAATCGGTTCAAACCTGCTGTTAGTAAAACGCATGAAGGAATGGTTTTGTGCTGTGCCATTTCTTTGGGAGAAGATCGGAATTAGAAGTATATCCTCTTCCTGTTTTGAAAATCGTGTATATAGAAACAGGGGCGTAACAAGGTTAGATGGCGCCCGGGGCAAGAAGCAAGTTTGGCGCACCCATGTTCGAACCTGAGGTCTTTCGGAAGCAAATCTGCTGTTGAAGAAAGTACTTCAGACATTGTTAGGACTTTTCGGCGACCCCCCCGCAGTAATTCGGCGCCCCCATAATTATTCGGCACCCGGGGAATCGCGCCCCCTTTTCCCCCTCGTTGCGCCTCTGTGTAGAAATAAAAACGTATTGTGCGCCGTAAACTGAGTTCATTAAAAAGTCCACTGTAAATAACGTTAGGATTTGTTTGCTCACTACGTTGTAGTGCTGGAGAAAACTTGCTTGCAATCTCTTATTGCATCGATACTAAAAGAAATGCGCAAATGACCTCAGTCTGTTTCATGCACTTCACAGAGTTCAGGATGGTTACCCACTAGAAGGCGAATTATACGCTTTGTTAAACTTGACTGATTCTTTGCCGAAAAACGGCTCCTTTCAACATTGTAGGTACAAACAGTTTACAGCGTTTGTTACATCTTGGTATTGCGTGCGTAACCTGTACAGCATGTACTCATACCACCATCTCTACTGCTTGGGGTGTAAATATTATTCGTATTTCTTGTTATCTACACTGCTTCTACCACGCGCAGATATGTAGAGTCTGAGATAAGCAATAAAAAAGAATTTTGGTACTTCGTCTCTACACTTGACAACAAAATTAGCCAAAAATTTTGTTACTTATAATACAAAATCGTGCGCTGAGGATCAAGCGTAAATGAATGTGGCCAAACCTACTGTTTTAATTTTTTACAGATTTACTTGGACGATGTGTTTGTGACGGGAATTTTGCGAATCAAGAACAATTTTAAAATCTCTCGAATAAGTGCTTCATCCAGGCTATTTTGTCACGGCAGGGGTATACCCGACAGAGTGAGGATGTTTTACAAGCAAGGCCTGGCCCATCTTCGACTGAGTACTGGCAAAAACGATAAATGGAACCATTGTTTTCACTGAGATCTGTGACTGCGGAAAAAGGACAAAAATGTTTGCACAGAATTTTTTACCTTTTCTGCGAAAAGCGAAAAGTGATACACGGAGCATTTGATGCCGTGTTTGCTCTTTTCTGAGATGGTTTTCTATAAACATACAGTTCACATAAAAGGAAAGGTACGATCAATTCAAGTGTTTTGAAAGGAAGAGATCAACACGTTTTGAGAACGTTGACTTTTAGTGTTAAATATATCGGTTCAACTCGCGAGGAGTCCTATCACAGCAAGGAATCAGCCCTTGTGGACGTTGTTTTGCCAGCAAGCTAAACCTCCTGATTTCAGTCGTTCACGTCCAATCTTCTGCGTTTTAGTTTAATCGATGTAGATTTATTAAAAATGTATTTGTTTCCTGCTTTTTTATGCATTGAAACTGCTTTTGACTTAACAAGAGGTATACAGTAGTTTGTTCTTCAGCAACCCTAAAACAATTGCCCACTGCTGCTGGCTCAAATCTGTCCAACTGCGTCAAGGCGTTTGGTTAAATCGCTATCATTTCTCGAGCTCATAAGTCTATTTCAAGGAGCTTGTTCCAACTTGATTGATAAGGTAGGCCATTTAGAAACATTCAAGAGTCACAGAAGTCGCTCATCAATTGTGGTGTAGATACGAAAGCAAAATGAGACCACACGTTAAAAATGGGACTAATATGGAGGAGGGCAAAGCTTGCAACTTCCGCGGCCAGAGCCACCTGCAATCCCGAATCGCCCACTTTTCCAAAATAAGTGGCGGATCCAGGCATACATTTGGTGCTCCTTAATTCTCAAGTGATCACTGTGCCCCCAAAGTAGCTCCCTCGTCAGTAATAGCACCCAAGTTTTGCTTTTTACGGTACAGTATATCACGCGCAAATCAGAGCAGTGCTTACTAAATTTGAAGAAAAGAGAAGACAGACTTAGAGCAGCCAGGAAAATGGTGCTGACCTATTATGTTAGTCGGGAAAAAGTGGATTAACTTTAAGAAAATCTTACAGAAAGTTTGGCGTCTTGAAATGGTTCTTTCTGGAGAATGTCTAAATATTTATGTTTTACAAAATTTTCCAGCTTTTAAAACTTCGGCCTTTAAACTTGATGTACATTTGCACAATATTTTTCGAATGCCCCATCAAATGCCAATTGCTGTTGACTAGCCGCTTTACAAAAACAGTGTGCAAAAACAGGAAGCGAGAATTTCAACGCTACCATTAGTAAAGAACTTGGAGCATATTTTGGTGAATTAAATTGTGAGATGGAATGGCAGGAATGAGAAAATTATTGCCGAAATTGGTTAGGACTTTTTTATTTTGAGATTTATTGATTTGTCACCACACAAAGAAAATCTGACAATCGTTAAACGCAAAGTTAACGCTTGCTTCTAAACCTTGTAAATAATCACTTCCATGTCAAAGCCTAAAAGTGATATTTCCAATCCACAACTTGTCCCTGTTGTTTTTTTTACCATACATGTGAATTCAGTTTTTATTATTTCGGGAACGACGTGTTTGTTTTAATCGTTCGATTTATCTACTCATGCTGTCTTCTTGCCTGATACAGTTGCTTCTCTTTCGGTCTTCCCATGTTCAAATCTGACTCGATAACTTGTTTTGAACTTCCGAACAAGGCAGCATTGCGTCACATGGCATACTATTTGGCGATCAGGATGACCCTGGAAATGGTTGATTCTGGAACATTTGGTCTTGCGAAGAAATTCGGCTTATAAGTTTTAAGGTTGACTCGGTTTTCCAAATCAGCAAGCCAACCATATGTGTTTCTGTAACCATTCGCCTTTGAAATTTACAGTCATAGTAATACCTGCTTTAGGATTACCACTTACTTGGAGTTAGTTATTAAGAAACGTTTCCTATTTATGTCATGTTAAAAAGTCAGTTATTTTCTACCTCTATTGTGCTTTTGACTTCTTACGTCATTACGAGCAAAGACCACACTGAACTGTTCTCACTGTTCGTAAGTTTTACAAGATTGAACAAAATCCAAAATGCATTTAAAACTTGGAAATTGCTCTTGTATTCAAATGCATGATGACTTGTTTTTGAGAAAAGAATGGGGAATCGGGCATGGTTATACGAATCACGTTAGAAGCAATTGAACATGCTGCAGCTAACGACGCGTTGCTGATGTGTTAATGTTCAGTCTGATACTATAGCTTCACTTCTGAGTGGCACGTTTTAACGCACAACCTGGTCTCAGTTCATACATTTGGCTGTTGTAATGTGGAATTTGAGTTTTCAACCTGAAGTGAGCGATGAGGTTGTTGCCAATACCATGCAAAAGTAACACGAACACTTGAGTTTCTTTCTTCGGGGGTATATACATGTGTTGCTTGTGCACACGATAATTTGTTCGTGCAGCAAATTCTGTTGCTGATTCTATTTAGGCAGTTGCACTGCTGTGGTGCAATACCAGCTTTGCTCACACTGTTTATGGAAAAAATACACATGTGAAACTCAAGAGATTGTGTGATTTGATTTGAATGGCATGACGAGAATTTGTAAGCTTGACAACGGTTTTCTATTTCATCGGGTCTGGTACACTGGGGTGTTTCAACTGTTTGTAAGTGAAGATTTCAGAGCCGAGTATTTTCTAACGGTTAAGATTGATTATTAGCTTGCTAACTCCATTTAAGAGAAAAGGACGTTCCACAAAAGAGCTGCTGATCTTTTCAAACAAAATACTTTCAGCAACCAAAAGGTGGCTCAAACTAACCACCTTCTTCAGCAAACTGGAGGTGGGTTATTGGATGCTGTCGTGTTGTGGTTTAATTGACCACTCCGAAGTAAAAATAAAAAATGCACATAAAAATATCTGCATCTGTACAATTGAATTGGCAGTTACAAAAATAAATAAAAGTTACAAATAATAATGTGGTTGGCTATTGACCTTGAAATGACGTAACTCGGATTTGCTAAATGACTCAAAATTTGGATTTAATAGCATATTTTGCTCAGTGTTAATAATTACGATTCACCAAATGACAACTGTTGTTTCACAAAGTGTCATTTAAGACCAGATGTTTGTGACCCAGGAAGCTACAGAGAACAAACTAAAAAAGAGTTAGGTTTAGTTCTCATGATGAACAGCGAAAAAAAGGAGAAAAGACCTAAAATTACCGGCCTATAATTGACGTGCTTCTTTATTTGGGGTACCAAGTAACCAAACGTCATACAACTGAACCTGTGCGAGCAGTAAGAGTCGCAGGTATAACTAGTGAGATATTGATCTCCAAGGAAATGTTACGTGAAAGTTTTGACGAGCACAATCAATCAGGTTTGGTTACATTTTTAGTTGACACAGCCAAATGCTTGTCCTTTTTGTTAAAGTTCTGCTAAAATAAATTTTTATGTTTATTAAGCCCATTATGAAAGAGAAAATATGGCTAAAACATTCCAAAGAAATAACAGCATTAAGCGGAAAAACCAAGTGCAGATGATTGTAAAGGTTATGAATTCTGTCTGCTGAAATGTGTTAGAAGATGGTAGGATCAGTATGCACTAATTACTGCAAAATACAGGAAATAACAACATAATACTTCGAACAGTTTTTTCTAGCCATAAGTGGAAATCGTTTAACCACCTTGAACGAACGAAGCATCCGGTACACCCGGTACCGTAACAAATAACAAACGATTGTGATAGAAAGCGTTTAACTGTAAAGTGAATGCAACCTTTTTATTTTGCTAAAAAAGCGTTGTTTATCAGCACTTGACGGTAAAGTCTTTCATATAACGTTTCTTGTTTTTTTTTGCTTCCTTGCGGCAAATACATTGTTGAAAGGTGTCTGTGCTGCTTCTGACCACGCATTGATAATATGGCTGCCGCTGCCACTTTTGAAAGAACATGGGAACTGGACCACAGTGAAAAATTCGAGGATTTTCTGAAAGCTGCCGGTACACACAGTCATTCGAAAAGCTACTGTGATTTAACCATTTGCTATGTGCAATATTTTTCTAGCTTGATTTTCAAGGTTTGCTTGTACTAGTAAAATTCTTGCATAAAATAAAATAATTTCCTTTGTTTCTAACAAAACAAATGTGGGAGGGAGGTAAACTCATAGTGCTGAAAATTTGTGAAAATGACGCGAATCAGGGCAGTTAGTTTTTGAATTTTCAGGGAAGGGTTATGTGTTTTCGCGGATGAAAAAAATAGGGAAGAGAAAATGGTGAGCTTTGTTCAAGTCATTATCTATCTTTTCGGTCAAAAGGCACAAGCATTCCGTACTATTTCAATCAATAGAGATGCACTTTGCACAAAATTAAAATCACCTTCACAAGTCTGGGTAGGGAAAACGTTTTCAGAGCAAACAACCTCCGCCCTTCGTGTCAAAACAGCGTTAGCGCACGGATACGTGGTTAGCTGTGATCGCAGTCCCTTAGACAAGGTTGAAACTTGAGGGGAATAAGACTTTTTGTAAGGGGAAAAGTTTTATCATTGAAATCGAATTCCAAGCATTTCAGCAATTTTTAAACTCAGGCGACGTTTTCTACTTAGAAGAGGAAATAATCCCTGTCTCTTATGCTGCGTAGGCAGCAACTGCTCCGCAACTTCTACCCGAATTACTGCATATGTCGCTGAATGCGTTTGAGATTTACAGTGTAATCAAGACGTCGCTCTAATGGGAGCAAGGATTTTGGATTACGGGGTGAAGAATCCAGTAGGTGGAGTATAGAATTCTACGACACAGTGAATAAACTCATGTTGCGCATTTGTCGCTAGAAATGTCAAACAATTTTGGGGGTATACCAAGGTTGGGGTAAGTGCTTCCGAATGCACATCGTGGCTACGGAGCTATTTTATTACTTTTTCAATACTGTGCAGCAAACCAAAGTTTTGAATTGCTACGTAAGCACAACCAATTGCACATCAATTAACGCTCTTTCAAAAAGACTCACAATCTCTCGTCAAGCTTTCAAACAACAGCGTAACCCAAAGGAACATTACACAGAGCGATTTGTACAAGCGATTGCCAGTGGTATTGTAAGCAATCGACCGTGCGCAGTTCAGGTCACGGTTTTCTACAGCTTTTCCAGCTTTTCAAAATATTAGTAACTTGTACCTGTGGTTTTGGGGAATGTTTTAGTTTCACCATCTCACCGAGAAGTGTTTAAGCGGAGAAAGCTATTGAAAAAAGATCTTTTGTAATAATTTTATTTTGCGTCAGACTCATGCTGGTCCATATCACAAGGGTAATCGAATAACACAACAACACAAAAATGGGAAGTCATAGCGCAGTACATGTTAGTTAATTTTGGAAAGAGAAAGTAAAACGTGTTTAAAAAAAAGTTCATATAATTTTTAAAAACAAAAGCTTGTGTTTGTGCACACATCATGTATGCCAGTTTTACTTAATCGCTACTGCTTCGTGGTTGCATTGTAGAAAGTTGATACTGGCGAAAACATTAGGAAAGCTATGCTAGTTGGCGGATAGCTCATCAGCACTCAGGTGTTATGTCCGTCTCTTCATAAAAAGATTGGATGTTCTTTCCACGACCACCGATTGAACCGTTGTGACGCTCATTCTGGCAGAAGCGTTCACATCAACATCAACGAAAAGAAGCACAATTCAGGCTTCGACCGGCAATTACCGCCACTCAAATGTTACGGAAAACAACCAAAAAGTGTGCGAAAAGTTAATTGGTTTTGTCTGCCGGACGCATGCGCAGTATAAAGTAGTGGCAAAACAAAATGCTTACCACCGCTCAAGGATCGTTCTTTGTCCTTCTACCCCACAAAATTTGACGAACCTCTGCACACAAAATCGATGATGCGAAGTATGATTACCTAGCTTGCTGCGCATTGAATACTGTCAAGTGGAGTTTTATTCCTAACCATTAGCTCTGGCAGAAAATCTTCCTTTTTAAAAAAATGCATGTACGCGGCACCTAGTTTGTGAAACGCCAAAGGTTTTGAAACTACAGTAATAGCAAAGCGGAATTGGCGCAATGCAAAATTTTATTCACTTGTATATCATGAAAAGCCCGGCAAAATCAGTTCTCAAATGTAAACCTTCCTACAACAAAAGGTTCAGGAGTGTTGGTTTAATCAAGGGCGCAAACCAGATGCTCAAGTTGGACGTGCTTCAAACGTAATCATCAGCCTCTCATGAACGTACAAGATAAAGCTGTAAAACCAATAAGACCAACTCACCGTAACTCCTCGCAACAATTTTTTAGCACTTAAATATCTCATTCCTTCACAAACTTTATACATTCTCAGATAGGTGAATTATGCACTTCTATTACGACAAAATGCTTCCAAACCATTTTGATAACTATTTTATTTCAATCAGCTCTATTCAATCTCACTTCACATGACTACCCATTTTTAACAACTTATTTTTATAGTACCAGAGCAGTGGTTCTTAACCGGAGGAAAACGCTTTCCCAAGGGGCGTCAATAAGTTTCCAGGGGCCGCGAGCCGTACGCACTCTACAACATGAAAGCTTTTGAACGGGAAAGTGTTCCGTTCAATTTACTTATTTGAAGTCAAACGGGGGAGGAGAAAATATACTTAAGGGAGGCGTAACAGAGAAAAGGTTAAGAACCACTGACATAGAGTTAACTCAACTTCAGGGAAACGTTCCCTGAGATTTGTTGGTCCAAAAATGTGTTCTTCAATACCAGACTCCATTAAGTCTTCTGCTACCTTTACCCAGGCCCGTAACTAGGTTTTAAGGTTTGTGGGATCAAAATACGTTTTTAGAGGAGAAAGGTGTTTGTTTTTATTATAGGTTTGTTAAAAAAATTTTGGGCACAAATAAATTTGGGGTCACAAGAAAATTGGGGGTACTGTTCCCGAACGCCCCCCATCGCTACGAGCCTGCAGTTATCTTCAAAAGGCAATTCAGGAAACACCTATAAAATGAAAAAGACAAATACTGATTTGTTTGTCTAACATTTCACTCTGTGAGAAACAACGCTCTATTTACTGGTTTTATCAATTTGAATAATGCAAGTTGTTGTGTTTTATGTATCTTTATTTCTTTATTTGTTTTTCTTTCTTGTTCATGTCCAATCGTTGCGGATAAAATTACACTTCACAGATTTTTTTACTTCAATTATTTTTTAGATTTTCCCGTGTATACTAATTTTTGGACCGCACTGAATTTCCTTAATGAGATTAGGGCATGCTCTTCTTATGTGTAATTTTTCCTCTTCGCCGTGTTCTGTTTGTTCGTTTGTTTTTCAGATTTTCTAACACTTTTATAACACTTCAAATATTATTTTCTAACACTTGTCAGTAAGTTTCAAATAGGGTTGGTTGACTAGATGATCTCCAAGGTCTTTGACCTATCCTGTGTGTGACAAAGTGACAATCTTTGTTTGCGTTGGTCAGATCTTTTGCCATTGTGTTTTTATTTATTCTAATTTCCACCAACAATCAGGCCCACAATCACGAGGAGCATTTGGGAGCAGTGTCTCCAAAAATTTTTTGTGATCCCTAATTTTGTTGCGCCTAGAAATAATTTTATTAAACATATAATAAAAGAAAACATCTTGCTCTCTAAAAATTTATTTTCCTCCCCAAGCCTTAAATCCTGGTTACAGGACTGCCAACAGTTGGTAACTTCTTTACACGATGTTTTTTGCACTGCTTCTGCTTATAAGCTGAGTCGTATGAAACAATAAATCAATCAAATCGTAGCTTAGTGTTACCTGCACTGTTTCATGCAGCCAGGGCCGGCCTTAGCAAGTGCGGGGCCCAATTGGAAACACTTTTGCGGGGCCCCACTCAATAGGGTGTGCAAAAATGTTTGAGGGGGACATCAAGTCATAGTCATGGAAATGACATGAAAGAGCGAAGAGGGAGGTCAGGAGCATGTTCCCCAATTTCACTTCTCCAGCAAAGACTTCAACGGACAACGCCGTAACACCCAATAAATCCATGAGTTACTACACTAAATCTGTCCCGTCGCCGCGGGGGCTTTGGTGGATTTAGCCCCCAAATTTGAAATGTCAAGCACCTTAAATCAGTGCAGTTTTTATCAAATTTTCAGAAGTCGAGCCCCCCCGCACAAACGTAAAATCCCCCTATTGAAGACTTTCTGGCTACGGTTCTGCAGTCAATACCTCCAGAGAGGAGGTATTGGGTTTGATGCGAGTGTTTACTCAGAGTTAAAATCTTTGCGCATTTTCTGAGGTAGTTCTAGTAAAATACGTGCCCAACGCAACTTTCTCTTTTTCTGCTTTGGCCTATTTTGCCCTGGCTTTAATTAGCTCTCTTTTGACTGCTACTTAATATTTTCGTCCTATGTCTCTTGGATTTTGACTCTTGATGTTTATCTTATTTACGGAAAAAGATAGACCAAATTCGACTGTTAAAACCAAAAAACAAAACACCAGTATAACACCTGCCCATCATTCTATGCTTTACACTCGGAAAGTGGTTGCAGTGAAAACCAGTTAGAGCAAAAACCGCTTATTACAGCAGGTTTTGAATATCCCGGAGAAGGTTAAAAAGCATTTTGTCTGTTAACACTAATCAAATATATGAAGTAATTGCAGATTTCCCCATAACTATAAACCTACTTTTCAGAAATGTTGCAGCATTTTGNAGGTGACCTGAATAAACCAATATCGTTTGTAGAGGGCGCCTCAACCATTAGAGCCCGAGCTGTCCTATGCAATTAAATATTTTTGAAACATAATTCATATCGGACTGAATGTTTTTGAAGCAATGGATGTGGAGAGAACATTGGATTTGAATTCCAAGCCAATGGACAATTCCCTTTCGAAAATGATTTCAAACGAACGATAAATTGTCCAGTAACTCGGGCTAATATGAATGAGCCTAGTACACAGCAGGGCTGTGGAGCTGGATCCCGGAGCCGAAGCAATTTTGAATAGCTGGAGCCGGAGCCAAAAACTTTTAGATGGTGGAGCCGAAACCTGAAATTTGGGTTCCGGATTCATAGAGATAGTTTGTGGGACAAGCGAGTTATACAAATAATGCAATGTTTTTTTTCTGATTTTATGGACCAAATTGTTCTGGAGCCGGAACCGGTGTCAAGCGAAATTTCTGACTTCACGCCATGTACGCATGAACAGAGTAATACTCTGCATATCAAATACACTGAGAAAACTAATGATCAGAGCTTAGGGATTCGTGTTTAGGTAAGTGTGTCGGGTTAGCGTTTGGGTTGGGGTGAGAAAAAGAAAAATAATTGAGGTCAAAGACTAAGACCAAAAATTTTCAGTGTGTCAAGTATTACCGCACTATAGCTTGTTGTGGGTACCTGACATCTAACCAAAATGTTTTAATTTACACAACACACATCAAAAAAGTAATTGCCAAACTTTGTTTCTTTTTTCTGAGAAGCAAAATAACCGACAAACAATAACAGGTCAGAAATTTCGCAAAGATCAGAAATTTCGCTTGACACCGGAGCCAAAAGCTTCTAGATGTTGGAGCCGGAGCCTGAAATTTGAGTACCGGCTCCACAGCCTTGGTACGCAGAGGGCTTGAGGACTTGCTGGCGTCATCATTGCTCTGTGACGTACGTTGCTCAACAGTGGAGAAGTTATCACGCGAACTTCTCATTGAGTGTTACGTGATGTTAGGGTTCATAGGGTTCATGTTGAACCTAACATGTTTTGAACAAACGTCTGTGAAGAAAACATGGATACAACACTCCTGAATATAAGTGAAAAAGACAATGGACAATAATAAGTGACTTTTATGATCATTATTTGTACTAACAAGTGGGAAGTAGTCTTAACTGAAGAAGAAAGGGAACTCATTGATGAATTTTTGGAAACATAGAAGAAACAAGAAATATATGCCTTTGTCATGTCATAAAAACATTCTATATAGAAAGTCATAACTAACAAAACTATTATGCATCATAACAGGAGTCATTTCATGCAATTATTGGGTTGAGACGAGTTAGTTGCATTGTAGCTGCATTGCAACAAATTGATTGCCTTGTGACATGTTGGTTGCAAGGTAGCAATTTTGCTACTTTGCAACAGTTTGATTGTGTCGTAATGCTTTGGTTGCATTGTAGCATTTTTGCTACATTGCAACATCCTGGTTGTTTTATTATGATTGCGTTGTAGCATTTTTGCTACATTGCAACATTTTGGTTATTTTATGTTGGATGCATTGTAGCATTTTTGCTACAATGCAACACCAAAAGAAAAGAATAAAGGATTTTGTATAAAAACCCTGGATATTGGGCGTTGTCATGCTCAGTAGTAGCTCGAACTTGACTTGCAAAGGACGTACAATAGCCGGCGGGGGTCTTGTAGAGCTAAAAAAGTAAACAACAAACAGCTTCTAGTAAGCAATGTATTCTGAATTGACAGTCAGTTTCTGACCTGCAAAACTGTAAGTACTTTGATTCTTGGTTTGTTTTATCAACACTTTGTCATTTGTTTGCGTTGTAAATCATATTTCATAACAGAGTTCTGTCACATAAATTCATGTTTTGGACTTGTAACAAATTTCAGAAAATATTAAAAATAGGGACAAAGTCCTGGCCAAATTTTTCATGTTTTTGTACTTAGAAAATTCTGAAGGGGTGTTGTCTTTGTTTATTTGTTTACCGTTGGTCATAAGAGTTCATGCTCAGACATATTCATGATCATACTGTAATAAAATGTTGTGATGTGTTAAATGGGCGAAGGGTCCTGTCATTGGCAGCTAGGGTCAATGATATTGACTGCAACCCTTTGTTGTGTTGTTGTCTTTAGGGGACTCAGCCTCGAGAATCCACGATTATATAATGAATGTGATAATAGCGTTAATATAACCCTTAAGCGCTATGGTAGCATGTTTTCGTGCACATTCATTCGTGACACAGTTTTCCTGAGCTAGTGTTTGTTAGTCATGAATGGATCGTGTCCGCAAAATTGGCGCCCAACGTGGGGCTCGAGGCGCTAAAAATAACATATGGTATGATCGTTGACTGGAAAGCATGAGGCTCGAACCTACGACCTAATGAAATTGCTTGTTATGTGTTTAAACACACCTCGGGTAGTTATAAAAACTCTACGGGTTTTCAGGAGTTGTTTTTGGGCCCAAACATGGTTAAAAATCTCGAAGTAATATTTTTTGATATAACTAGTGACTTATAATATTTTTCGAAATTTGGTGTTTATATTCGGTATATATGCGGCGAAACAGTCACTCGATTGCAAAAAAATTATTTAAAAAATTTATACTTTGGAAAATAAAAAGTGAGTTTTGGACTTTAAAATTTTTTGGCCTCTCACAGACCTTAAAATCTTGAATAAATCCTTAACTAATAATTTTTGTAAAGTCGCAATGGTACCAATAGATAGAAAAAATTGACACACAGATAAGTAACAAATAAAATTTTTTTGTCTATATAAAAATATATTTTTTGGACTTAGAAAAATTTTTGAAAATTTTCGACTAGCCAGATCCGCCATGTGACGTACATCAGGGTTTGCGACAAATTTCTACGGGACTCCGGCTGCCGGATCTCAGCCGAAAATGCGACTTTTTCCGATGTTCAGCAACTTTAAAAGTAAACATGGTAGCGACCTGGTAGAGGTGTCAGGAGACTTGTAAAAATTTACAGAACTCTGTCGATATGCTTGAATAATTTTAGGACTTAAGAGAAAGTCACAAAAGGAGTCAACAGTCTACCAACAGGAGTCACACTTTAAAAATGTTTTTGAACATTGAACATGCATGCGAATGCCTACTGAACAGTGGATGCATGACTGTATGATGTTTATAGTTTGTAGTTTGTAGTGAGTAGTAAGTAAACAGACATTGGGAAGCCAAGCACAGGCCAAACAGTTTGGCAGAAGCAGTTGAGGGATGATTAGTCAATCAACAGTTAGTAAGTAAGTCAGTTACTACGGTGACAACACTGGTTGAACATCAATGGAAGGAATCAGATCTGATTATGTCGGATCAATGGTTAGTATACTGTATATGGCTGGTAATAAATAAGAGTTGATGCTTAGGCAAGTAAATAGGGTGTGAATAAGAACCGTTTGAAGTGTATAGTGTTCACAACAGTAATTAATGGCTTTGATGCAG
>JGI24159J19872_10006877_pt1 | contig 14866 bp, 13 predicted proteins | sample Ectturendosymbi4_FD_19872 | JGI IMG/M metagenome (IMG submission 19872) | reverse complement strand
GGCGCAGGGCCCCCAGAGGCGCAGGGCCCCCAGAGGCGCAGGGCCCCCAGAGGCGCGGGGCCCCCAGAGGCGCAGGGCCCCCAGAGGCGCGGGGCCCAATGCAGGTGCATCGGTTGCGTCGGCTTAAGGCCGGCCCTGATTTTTTGCCTTTTATTCAAATCAAAATAAAATGCACCCAAACGTTGGTGGCATCATTGTAGTGCATTATGACATTTTGTACAGGTGTTAATAAACGTTGGGATCTTTTTTATGAAACAGCCCCTAAGAATATTTCTATTTCATCCATAGTGCTGCGTCGTGTCTTCAAATAATGTTTTCACAGGAGGATCGAACTCGAAGCTAGCATCACAAGAAATTAAGGTTTGCTCTGAAGCTAATTTCGTTGTTTTAGTACATCAAAAATCGGGTCTAGATTAGAGGATCTGATTTTTAACCATCCCCAATATTCTGGAGTACCACAGACGTTTATTAAATATTACAAAAACTTAATTTCTTTTTCCAACTTCAGAAAATGAATAATGGCCACCAATAATTTAACATCACGTTCGAAACGTAGATTTTTTTCTCGTCCACTTAAGAGTGATGGTAAACCAGTTAAAACCATTTTAATTTCCTGTCATGATGCTTGTTTTGACTTGACAACGTGCAATTACTGGCGCGAGCTTCTCGTCCGAGAAATTTGGCGGTTTTCACTTTCTTCTCTTCCGAGAAATTGAAAACCGCCGAATGTCTCGGAAGATTTAATGTGCAAAGTCTGACATGTCTCAAGTAGCCTTAATCCTGCAAATGCTTGAGGCGAAAGACTGCAATCATGTCAACAAATTTTGCGGGTTCTGAACGGCTACGCTGACATTCAGCTTTGATGAATAACTTGGCAGAAGTTCGATTGCTTAGTGTTTAACAAACATTTGGAAGTCTCAGTGGCAATATTTTGGAATAATTTCGAATTGCTTTTACTTATAAAAGCACTTGACGATTCGTTTCTTCAAAAGTTTCCAATAAGTGATTTGCGCCTGTATGTGTTATATCCTTTTCCCTAATTGATTTTTAGGATCTATGTAGTTTTTGGCCCATTGATCTGCATGCCAGCTACATTGTGTGCATTTATTAAGTACAAAAGTTACAATAATTACAATCGGTGATACTTTCCACAAGCCAAACTCCAGAAACTACACTAAAGGCTGGTTATTTAGTTTATTGGACTGGAAAAATATTTCTGATTTAACCATCTTTTTTACACAGTTTGTCCGCATTTTGTAAACTATGCTGCTAACCAAATTAAGCGTAAGGTACGGTCCACCAAACTGACTTTGGGTCTCATTTCAACAAAAGGTATACCAACACATTTAAGGCAAACTACGATAGAANGAAAAAATACTGTCTTGGAGTAAATATGTTAATGCAAAATTCCAGACGTTGATTTGAGNGTTAGCTGAGCAATTTCACTTTCTTTTCAACATTGATACTGTATTTTTCACGTCAGTAAAAAGCAAANTGAGAAAAACAATTCTAAGAAATTTTAGGCAGTAAAAAAAACAGCTAACGTGACGCATTGCATAACGAAAAACGTCTTATGCCAAGGTTTTTCACTGATTCAATGAAATAATTTGGCAAATAGAAAGTAACCCTATACTTGTTTTGACAAAAACAGCAACTTTAATTTGACAAAATTCAACACTCGACTTAGTATTGGTGTTTAAAACATGCGCGTCTTTGTTTGGTGATGAACAATACCATGCACCTGATTAAACCCTACGACAAAAAAGCTTTACTACCAAATGGTTTTGAAATACAGGTTTGGGCCACCGATATTTTCACATGCGGTTTTTAGAGTTTTTATTACAACAAAAAAATTTTGAAAATAAAAAGCCTTGATAAAAACCATAAACATTTAACGAGACTGTGAAAACCGTTCGAAATGTTTTGACAATAATAACCTAAAATATGTCGAAGGCTTTGCCATTTTAATGCTGTGGCTTGTGTACGATCGTCAAAGCCTCTTGTTTACCGCCTGCATAACCATGTACAGAGGAGACGATTTAATATTTCGCTTCGACATTTCTGAGAGGATTCTTCTCTCAAATCCCGGACGTTACTTCGCGGTCAACCACGATTGAAGAGATTACAAGTTTGTCTCTCCAATAGAACTGCAACTGGTCTACTGGCGAGGGTGTGTCATTCTGCTCAGAGCCTTCGCAGTCACGTCAACATGTTCAACAGCAGAGTGTCCCTGAAAGTCGATGATGTCCTGAAAGTGACAGTGGAGTAAAAATCATTTCATATTGCGGCTGTTTATTCAATTTTGACCACTGCAAATTTTTCCTGAAATTAACATCTCATTTGAAGCCTATTGAGCAACACTCTTAAATTTAAAAAGTGGTTTCTTTACAAAAGGCAGCACTAAACAAGCAGCAAAACACAATTATCAAATACGTTCCGCGTTTTCAAGCTGCTATTCCGTGATTGAAGGTATTAGATTACGGTATGCTAGAAATCAAATTTTCGGTTTTAAAGTAGATGCTTTTGTGGAAGCAGGTGCTACAGCTCTTTGAACTTCAGCATGTTTTTCGGCAAGAGCTGTTACTAAGATTGTGTGTTTTGAAAATACTTTCTTCTTATGAGAAGCAGTTGGTTACTTTCAAGCCAAAGATGAATGCCTCTTGTGCTTCAATTCCTGGTATAAAATTTCACCGAATTTTTTCTTTACGTCAATGAAAAAGTGGGATCAAGCCAGTTCGTGCTTCTGACCTAGAAATCTAGCCAGAAGATATTTGAATTTTATTAAAATTCCTCTCAGAGTTTTTAAAATGTCAACCTTCTTTAATTTTAAACATTGGAATAAAAAACTCAAGGTAGTTTTCCTTATGTAGATCTACTGGTCTACATGCCAATTGAGGAACCGAAGCTGTTCGTTCCAGAGCTTTGTGGTGAGAAAAAAGCATCACAACAAAAAATTCGACCAGTTTGGTGCACTAACAACAAACAGCCTTCGATATTGATTTCTATACCATCAAAAACAGCAATAAAAACAACGGTGGATTTGATGATTATCCGTCGTTATTTTCAAAAAGATTACTGAGTGTTTGTTCGGTTTGCATCGCATTGTATTTCGAAGGCTTACAAACTTTTCGAACGCGGTCTGGCAGCAAAGGGCCTCACAAAGTTTAAAATAAGGCTGTTACAGTCAGTCGATGCAGAAGTCGGAGCGCAATTATGGATTTTAGGTTGATGTTTTATAGTGTCACAGTGATTAAAGCACTTGGTAAATGATGAAAGTAACTGCTCTAAACAGAAGGTTAATGTTCTTAGTTGGCACTTTCACGAGACTAAAGCGAATCATACAGGTTACTTTTTTGCATTCAAATTGCAGTTACCTTGTGAAAACAATCATAGAAAAATATTTGGTTACTATAGCAATCCCACATTTTTTGCCCACAGTTGTTTAAAATTGACTAGCATGTGTATCAAATAAATATAAGAACCTAAACAAAAACTATACCCTAAGAACTTTGCGCAAAGCTGAAGGTCGTTTTAAAATTTTTTCGACAACACAGAAAGTGTTTTGAAAGTCTAAATGTCACAGTTCTTCACACAAAGTACTTTTAAATATCATTGCTGATTTGTATACATTTTGAAAACTGATAGCTTTCTTCTTCAGCAGTGAAAAATCTGTCCTCATGGTTTTGTGACATGCGAAAGGAAACGAGCTCCAATTTATACTACTCTCTGTTAGCGAGTACTTCCTACGAACTTTATTGTTTGAAATGAGCTTGTGATTAAGCTTTGGTAATTGTTTTAATAGACCTACACGATCGATGCATATACCCACACTAACTAATTTCAACATCAACACAGGAAGGCACTGTGTTTTTGGATTGTAGTTCTTATTAAACGAATCTGAGCTAATCAATGAACATATCCTGCTCATCTCCTAACAACTCCAGACATTTTTTCAACAGCAATACCAAAATATGTCAAAGTGGTGATAATTATGAATGAATAAATCTTATTTTGTCAATTACCGCATGTGGCCTCATCCTGTTTTTTTTCATTTCTTACAAAGCTTTGGAGATTTTTATACTTACAACTACGAAAAAGAAAATTTAGTTTGGTTTGCCAATGGCTGATGGGCTGTAAACATCAGTAACAATTGGATAGGAACTTTACAATGGGAAACCCAAGAAAAAGTGTTGAAGCGACTTCACAAATCTCAAAAGCTTGCTCATATGTTCTTGAAGCGTGAGTTTTAGCTCGAAGCAATCAATCTGACACAACTTTTCCCCTCGTCCACTGCCGCTGCAAGACCCTCGCTCAATGTTCATCTGCGTCAAAAGTTATTAGGGAGGTTTCCCAACCAGTTTTGGAAAGATTTGCTGTTCTCGTTCTCCAGTTTTCAATCTTCTTTTTTTTCTCCTCTCAAAGAATTTCCGCGTCACCCTAAAAGTTACTTTTTGAAAAACCAATTTGTCAAAAGCTACTAACATTTCCGAATGTCCTTCTTGTTATATTCTGCTTCCCTGCACCTACAGTATCTTCATTCAAAATCCAAAATCGCTCTGTTTCAAGTTTAGCAGTCTTTTGCATTATATTCTTGTTATATAAGAATAGTTGGAGAAAACCTATTAAAATGAAGTTTTCAAAAGTTTTTCTTCTTATTTCTTTCACCTGGTTTGTTATCCATTTATTCTTTAGCACACGCTTGAATGAGTAGATCATTTTTTCTTATGAGTGGCTGAATATCGCAGTACATTCTCTAGGATCTTAACCAAGTTGAAGCTCTGGTTTTGTCGTAGATCGTATGGTTGTGTAATAAATAGAAAAACGAGGCTGTGATGGTAAGTTTAAAAAAAGAGAGGTTTCTTGGTTTCTTCCACAGTGGATATGAAAGTCTGCGTGAGTCTAAGCCATGGTCTCCAAAAATTTTTGTCCGAGGGCCGCGTAGCTGTTACGCAGCTGTTGGAGTGTCGAACATAAACTCCCGATTTAAAAGAAGAGAATGTCAGTATATGAATGTTGTTTGATAACGAAAGTATGTTTATTAAAAAGCATGGTGCATTGGCATCGTCTGTTTTTGCATAGTAGACAAATCAGGCTTCAGCTGGGATGTACCTAATATTAACAAAGATTGCAGCAACATATCAGCTAAGGTTACCCTCCAGCGCAGTAATGCTTAGCCAACTGACATTCACGTGGCCGTCTTAATGTCATTGTTTGGGGATACGTTGCGTTCTACCAAATCAACAAATATTTCGTAAATATGTTATTTTTTCAATATTGATAAAGTGTCTTTGCTTGCCGGATGAAATGGCTTCGCAGGCCGCATTTGGCTCGCGGGCCGAAGTTTGGAGATCCCTGCTCACAAATGTATGGTTTAGTGAATGTCCACTGAAATAATTCCGTGCGTTAGGGTCTCGGTGCTTTGGGGCTCACGTGTGTTTGACCCAAAGCCCCGTAAAATTTTAGAGAGTTTGTCCTTATCATTGCAAGAGCACTGATCTTGCATCCCAACTAGAAAACATGATATCTTATGCTTCCTGATTCCGTGCAAGACTGGAAGTTCGGCTGGCACTTCTCTCAGTATGCTTACAAAGTTTCCAGGTGCAGTTAAAAGAAGCTTTATTCAAAAAATGTTTCTCAAAACAGCAGTTCAGGAGAGCACCAGCGGAAAGGTTAAGACAAGGCCCACAAACTTTTAATTTTATGGAAAACGATGTGCAGTTTTTCAACGTAAACCATTCTACATCGGAAGCGGACAAACAAAAGTGGCAGTGAGCAACGAAAGGAATGTTCGGCAAGAAAGGAAAGCATAAATCTGAGGAAAATAACCGAAATTTGATCTTTACTTCTGTGGGTAGAACCAACAGAATGGTCAAACAAACTGCTAAGTGGGTTTACCAGCACAACACGAAGCTACAAAAACGCTTATGGATCACCCACTGAACTTGAAGTTGAAGACATTTGTTTTCGCAACGGGATGCTATTGTGTAAACGTCGTAACAAGCTTCAGAAATGAATATAAAAGCATTATTGGAAAGAGTTATGCAATAATAGTTAAGTAACAAAAGAGTACTTCTGTGAAAACGACACAAGCAACGAAATACAATTTACGAAATACTGGAAAATAGTGTCTGCGAAGCCTACAGATTACATGAAAATAACAGAACACATGAAACAACAGCAACGCGAAAGTGCTCAGCGCACGTTTTGTTACCCAATTGCTTTTCGAGTTTTTTCAGAATGCTGAAAATACTTAATTCTTTCTTTTTTTTACTTCAGAAACAGCCGATTTTGCTGTCGCACTTGTTGATTTACCTACAATTTTATCCGTTAAAACGCTGGAAAAAATTTCTATTCTACAATATCGTTTCGCAGGTGCAATCAAGATAAAAACGGGCTTTACTATGATGCAGGGAGACGTTGAGTCTCACCTCCTTAAGTTCGTAAGTAACTGGGTTGTATTTGTCGATGGAAACGGGATAGGTAGGTCGTATTTATGCTTTCGGTTCATTACGTGACAGTCTAATGGCATAACGATGCAATGCTCCGTTGAAATAAACACAAGTATACCAGTAAATGTGAAAAATAATGTGTTATCACTGCTTCAGAAAAAGTAAGTATACAGTGATTAGCCTGATGATCTCGTTTTATATTGTTGCATCGACGAAGAAACCACAANGCTTTAAGTGTGAGAAANGTTCTATAAAGTTACATCGGCGGAGTAGCAGAAGAAAGAAAATAAGGTTTNAGCAATTCCAATCATTAGCAGTGCACCTACATTAAAATTTAAAGACTTTCTACTTGTGATTCTTTGGAAAGTCATCACGCATTTTAAAATCTTGACGCTGAAATCCGCAAAGTCGATATCAAGACATTACAAAGGTTATACTGCGCAACACGTTTGAATACCGGATGTAAAAAGCAGCATTTTATTGGCAAATTCACTTTCTGCTGAAGTTGCTCTGCAAAGCGTTTCAGATACAAGCGCAACTTCGTTAGCAGACAACCACGCTATATACGAACTGTACAGAAATATACAATATTGGTTTGTATACAATTTTCTCCATCCAACCAATTAGTAAAACTTAGCTTTGCTGAAAGTTGCTCGATGAAAGTTGCTTTTTCATTAAATCTGAAAGCAAAAAAAATTAGAAAACAATTAAAACCAAAAATGTCCAGAAAACAATTAAAACCAAAGACTAGAAAAACAAAAAATTGAAAAGTCAAAATATCCAAGAAGCCTATATGACAATAAAAACCAAAAAGCTACCATTGTTTACCGCTGGACTAGTAAAACCAACTTAGTGAAAGAGCTACGCAATCCAATAATATAAGATAGCTGTATGGTGGCTCATCAGTGATATCCCGAAAAACATGTATTTTGTTGAAACAAATTTATAGTATTGTCAAAAAACATTTTTTATTGAAAAAAATTTTTTTTGTTGTTGAAACATTTTTTGTCACGCCCTGGCTCATCAGTGTCACCATGTCAGTGTTGTACTTTTTACGTACAATGCATAACGTAATTCTAGTCTTTCTCTGCTAAGTCTCGCAAAAGGCCACTATGGCACTGTGACACTGATGAGCCACGTCAAACCGCGTGGTGGCTGCACTCATGAGTTCTGTTTGAAGGTAATCGCAGGTAAGAGTTTGAGGCCGGATTGTTAGAGTGAAACGGTGCTTTCAAACTGTGCTGCGTTTTGTTGTATGGAAATACGTTATGCATTGTAAGTAAAAATAGAAGCACTGATATCGTGACAATGATGTCACGGCGTGACGAAAAGAAAAGTTTTTTAAGCCACAAATGAAATTTTTTTCGAAAACAAAAGAATTTATTTTAACAACAAGAAACAAAATTTTACTTGTGTTACGCTGATGAGTAACCATGTAGCTGTACACAGCTGCTCACTAGAATTACCTGCTTCATTCTGCAGATACGCATTTTCATTCAACATTGACTCTTAACGCAACGATCACCCACACTACATCATTATTTGATAATGAGCTAATAAAGCAAACCTGAAAACCACATGTGGCTCTCAATCCCGGTTTAGTTCACTACGATTTATTATGTGACGGTCTTAACCGAAATGTTCTTTAATGTAAAAACGTCGGTTTGCTTTCCTGGCGAAACAAACAGCATTTCTTAGAATAGGTCATTTTTACCATTCGTTCTTTAACTTTACACTTTCGTGAGCAATTTGCCCAAAGTTTTAAATGTTGAAAACTCACAGCTGCTGCAACAATAGAAAAGCAAATATGTGAACTATGGAAAAAACTTTAACAACTTGCTCTGCAATTTATCTAAGATAGAAAAATGAGGTGGATATTCTTATAACCTGTACTGTTTTTTAAAAACATATCTAGCCACATAACGCGGCCGTGATGTTCTTATGACTTTTTGTATTACTTTTAGCTGATTACCAGATGGTTGCTTGACAAAGCACGTACTTGGTGCTACCAACATTTAGATCAAGATATTGTTAAAACCCCGTCATCAATACATGTACTGCAAAAAAGTGTTTATCTTAGTGTCAGATCTTATTAAAACTTGCATTTCTTGAGAAAATATCTTACTATACCAAGGTATGGTCATTTTACTCGCGGAAAGATTGTTAGAGTTTAGCGGCAATGCTTGCAATTTTTAGGTTGAATGTTTGAAAAATAACTAAAGTTAATGCTGCGCTACGTTACGTTGTTTTAAAAACAAAAAATTGACGCAGGAATTTCAAGGACACTTGCAAACAATGTTTGGGAAGCAGGAACAGAGCAGTGATAATATGTTTTGCAACTGACCAGTTATGAAAATTATCACCCATCTCAAAATATCGCACGTTGTTGAAACAAGCTTCAGTCTCATTACGACTTTACCATGAGTGTAAAAGATGAGTGCAGCTATTTCGTGTAAGCATAAACTGAAGGGTTATCGCCATCTTTTCAGCTTACACAGATGCGGAGACTCGACAAGGTAATTACCTGGCTCGAGCTTTCTTGCAACTGTGCGGAAAGTCATGCAGACAACAGTTTTGTTTTTCGTCTGAGATCTCTTTCATCTTCCTGCAAAGTGAAATTTTGATTTCAATCCAATTTTGTGACTCAAAAAATTCCAAATCGTTAGTGTCTTGTAACTCAAGTAATTCGTCTCCTTGGTGGAGAATAATTACTTAAACACAGAAATGTGAAAGTCCGAATAATTGCGAAGTTATCCGAATCATTGCGAAGTCATCCGAATCATTGCGAAGTCATGAAAGCAGAGCCCAATCGGCTGATTCCTCGAAAGTTTGCAGCAAACCTAGAGCTTCTAATTGTGGTTGTTTTCTTGTAACTCCTTGTATTTTGGAAACACGCTTGTAAAGTGACATTATCTTTTCTTTTAATTTTCACAGCTGTCACCATTTTAATGCATGTCGGACTAGCTTCCACCTTCGTATGCTCTTTTTGTTTGTTTGTGAGCACGCGTTTAATTTAATTCGCATGATAAGCCGCTGGAAAAGCTGATCAACAGCGAGTTTAGCACGAAAACGTTTGAGCTATTTCTCTTCTAACATGGTTAACAAATGCTATCACAAAAAAAGCTGGAAAGGGAGGTCTTAAATATATAACACTACGCTAATATTTTGCAGTGTTGCCTGAACCAAATTACATAGATTATATGGCTGCCTTTTTTACATCATAATAGATACATACAAAGATGGTCATATTGACAAAGAGATTGTTAAAAAGATGAATAGATAAGCATATTTTCCTTGCCAATACGTCTGAAAGATACGTTTTCCTTGCAGAACCATAGGAGTTGTTTTCATTCTTTTGATTGTCGTTCTAGGAGAATTCTAAGCTATTATGGAATCCTTGGCACTGCATGGTCTAACTAAATAAGGGCAGTGACGATGCTAGCAACCTGTCAAATTATAAATAATAGGTATCCATGGGGGCACAAGCCACTTCATTAATTATTTGAAGATAAAATCGATTTCAACATCATCAGTTATGCCTCATTCAAATAGATTCGTAAGCTTGAGCTCAGTTCTCTTAGCTGTAAAACTTCCTGATTCCATCAGCATAATTTTGTAAAATCCCAGTCGTAAATCTTTTCGGTTAAAAACGATATTTGTGTCGATATTGATACAAATTTTATCAACGTTAAAATAGCCTTCAAAAAACTATACATGTTTTATTTTGAAACGTTTCGGGTTAGTCTTAACCCATCTTCAGTCAAAAAGTAAAGCAACACTTGGCAATGCTAGCAATTCAAAACCAAAAGACTATGTGACGCACGAAATAACAGTATGTCGCAAAAGACGGTAAAAGCAAAACCAAGACCGTCAGCCCAGTCAAAATTGCTAAAAGTAAAAGCAGGAGCAACAGCTATGAAGAAAGTTCTAAAACAAAACCTACGTAAGGTCGTAAACTACGAAAACGAGCCAGGACTAGCATACAAATCATGCCGGTCTTATTTTGATTACACGATGCTGAACAAACAACACTACTGCAAGAGAGGTATTCAAACTACTTGTGATTTATTAAATATCTTAACACTAATGACAATGCTACGGTAACAATCATCTTAATTATCTTGAAAATAATTTTGAACGATTTTGTTACTGAAAAGATATTGTTGGATTAGTGAAAAACATCATCAGCGTACGTGGGTTTGATCGCTTGTAATTAGCACGAACACGCAAGAGAGTATCGGTTCGAGTTGTTACTTTTTGAATTTTGTTTATTCTTCTATTGTCATTTCACCATACTTCTGCTGGTAACATTGTTTACCGAAACATTTAAGAAATGTCTCATTTCCTTCTGCTGGTTTGAAGCTGCAACTTTGCGATTTTCATTGATCAACTTATTTTCTTAGGCTCTTTGCTATTATCGTTATCTGGTATTTCCGGCGATGACCTACTTGTAAAAGTTGCTTATGTAGGTGTTTTGGTTGGCACTCAGCTTGCAAAATCCAGAAAAAAAGATTTCTAAAAACATTACTAACATTCGTGAGGCACAGAAGTTAGTAATTCACACCTTAGCTCGAAAGTGGTATGACCACACAGCTCCTTACCTTGGCGTGCTTCAGCTTGTGTTGCTGTAAAGATCGTCTTTGGCAAAAACCTTTGCTACAGAGCTCGCATTGAAACGGTTTTCGGGAGCTATGAGTGTATCTGAAAAACCAAGTTATTGAGAAATGCTGAAATAAGAAAAATTCTTAACTGACAGCTCTTATCAAACCAAATTAAATGGAAGGTGTTGCCGTTTCAAATTGTTCGCTCGCTATTACATCATATGCTCATCCACCTAACAATATCTTTATCAAATACCGCCCAGTTTTCTCGCTTTCCGTGGGCGAGAAGCCAGCTCTCTGAAGACAAACGCTGGCAGTCGCTAACCTAAAATAATATTTCAAACACAGCGCCCTTGCCTTAACGCACGCTGTTTCAACAACGCTTTTGTTAAACAAACTGATAAATTTTCGAAATACAATTCAGATATCAGTTTTCCTGGGTTGTGTAGAAGTTAGATTTGAATCACAGGAAAACTCACTCGTGGAAACGCTGAAATAACTCTAAACGCACTCATGTAGCGAAACGTGCTACTTATGATCAGTTTTAAATATCAACACATCACTCTCTGTGTTGAGTTTAAAAGATGCAAAAATGTTTTGAAGTATTTTTCCTTTTCAAATCTTCAGCGCCAGCGCGGTCTTCGTTTTGTTTGCTCTCAGAAGCAAAACTTCTTCAATTTTTCTTTTTATATATTTATACGGTATGTTTGCTAAATTAAAGCACGGTTTTCATGACAACCTATGCAAACAGGAGTGTGAGACTGATCTGGAGGAGTTTATGCAAAGTGGCGGCTGGAAAAAATGAAAAGGCTGCTACAAGACAATTTCCGACGTGACGTCTTAGCAGCAGGACAATTTGCGGAAATACTCTCCTGCGAATGGCGCTTTTTCTAGTTACCAACGCACGCCAGTACAGTGTAACAAGCAGGGTTGCGGATTCGAAGCCGGAGTCGGAGTCGTAAGGATTCGGAGGTTTCTTAGTGGAGTCGGAGTCGGACTACTAACAACACTGGCAGTCGGAGTCGGATTTTTTGTCCGACTCTGGATGTCCAATTGGATTATTTTTTACAACACACTTCTAAATTGGGAATTCCTGTTGAAATGGTACAATTTCTTTTGAAACTTTTGTTGAAACAGGGATTTCTTGCTGTGCACCACGATTTCCATTGATTTTGACAGACAAATTTCATTCCCTTAATGTTAAGGAGTCGGAGTCGGGAGTCGGAAATTTTGGAAAGGTCAAAGTCGAATATTTTACCTCCGACTCCGCAATCCTGATAGCAAGCGTTGGGTTTTCATTCGGTCGTGTTTAGATTTGCAAAAGTTATAAAAAAAACGTTAAAAAACAAGAAATTGGTTATAAAGTTAAACAATTTTTTTGCGATTCTCGCAGTTTTTGAAAAAAGCTGCACTACTATAAGCCGATAAGCTACACCATGAAGCAATTTTCTTTTCAAATTTATTAGGCAATAAAATAATGGTAAGCTGGTATAGAAGTATGAAGCATCAAATCAACACGCATTTTTCAAACAGATTCTGGACAACGTTCGGTACTTGGAGGAAAGGTCACTCCTTAGAGAAATATGAACACCCTGACCTGTGGTCTCGCAAATGATCTTTTCTTCGAAAGCTTCTCCCACAGAGGTTGCATGGGTATGGTCGCTCGTTTGTGTGTCTTCTTAAGTGAATCTTAAGATTGTAGGATTTACTGAACTTTCTTCCGCAAAACCAACAGTCATATCCAACGTTCTTGTTGGTTTGGCGTTGTTCGTAGGAGGTCTGCATCTTCGAAAAATATTTGGAAAAGTGTCTGGTATCAATCATTGTTTTACTGACTGCAGCTAAAAAACAATACTTTCCCATCACTATCATTTACATTGTAACTTATCCCCAGTGAAATTGAAACGCAGTTTGGAAATGCTATTTCGCAGAATTTTGCTCAGCTAATTTGCAATTAATCGGAAGCTTTTTTTGTCGTAACACACGTTGCCATGTGAAGAAACATCGATAATCAAACTGACATTAGAAAAATTATACAATTTACCATCTTAGGCATAAACCAAATGCCAGCCATTCTTCTTGCTATTCCATCGATTGCAGAAAGCGATAGGTGCTGAAACGGCAAGAAGTGCTGCTTGCTGTAGATTCCTTGGTTAAGACCATTTATACTGTTAAACCCTGCAGTTGAACAATTTGATGAAGGGATTGTAGAATAATACCGAAATCCTGTGCTATGTAGATCATAAGCCGATGGAATGACAGGTGGGCTTGCGACAGAAGGCACTGATCTGGGAAAGCCTGCTGTGCAACCATGACAGAAAGTGCACTGCAAATAATCAAAGTCGACAGATTTCAAACCAAATGGCAATGAAAGATAAATTTATTTAGACATATCAGCCGAATTGTTTTATAATTCTTTCCCATCAAAAACTGCGAACTCTAAACTTTGCGCAAGATAACCAAGGTTTTGTTAGTTCGTTAGATTTTTTCCATAGCATTGTATCAGTTCAACAGACGTCAACTATGATTGTTTTAAAATACTTTTCGACATTTTGTGTAGTTCTGTCGATGTTTGTTCCTGTTTTTTATTTACTGATCAGAGCAGTCATTCAATCCAAGGAATTCATTTCTTTGTTGAAATCTTTAAACTTCTCGAAATTAAACATGGTTTTCCTTATCGCAAAGAAATTGCAAAAAATAAAGAAAATCTACTTCAGAAAAATCTTAAAACAATTTTCGATGAAAAACTATGAACAAAATGTTTAAAAGAATTAAGAAAATGTAAAGTTTTAATTATTTATGTTCAAATTGTTTACCATTATCAAGAAATACAGAAATTGCCAAGCTTCATCAATATAATAACATCAGTTAGAAACAATTCTTCTAAATAAGGTAAAAAGTTTTTCCTCGTAATAATCATTATAAGCAAAGCTTCCAAGCCATTTTTTACATGAAAATGTCGTTTAGTATTTGCGGGCAAGTTTTTAAATTGCTGAAAAATGTATAGTTTGACAAATTTTTCTTTAAACATACAATCAAAACTGTTAAAATAGTTACATTCTAGCAAGAAACATTTAGACTGAAATTTGAAAACACTTAGTAGAAAATCTTGTAAGAATGTTTAAAGACATCATCTGGGGACTCCTTTTCGAAAGATGGATATAATAAAAAAAGTATATTTTCCTCTACTTTTCCTGTTAGAATTTGAGTCGTTGAAATCACACAAACCACATACAGCACGTTTCCCCCACCATGCATCCAGGCAGCATGAACATATTTGACCAAGCGTTCATTGTTGCGACAATTTTCAGCGGGTTTTCGATGGCAGCTACTGTACAACGTTTTGTTCTATACGCCTCCATCCTGTGAAATTACGATAAACAGAAAAGCCGACATTAGAGGTACACCCGACGAAATGCCAAACCAATAAAAATAGACACAAAAGACCATTTATTGTTCAGTGGACGTGTTATAATTACGTCGGTTTCAGGAACTATTGGACCTCATGACCTTAAGTTTGGTTGCGAAGCAAATTAAGACTCAACTTCTTGGAGTTACAATAAAAATGGAAGCTCTTGTTGCGTACTGAGGAAACACAGTGCAATAACAGTAATCAAATTTTGCCCTGCGGCAAGCATCTGAGGAATCTGCTTGCTTTCTGCTTTCATTCTTCTGCGACGAATAAAACTTGCAAGCGTATCTATTTTTCATAGTTAAACGCCACAAAGATGGCGGCAAGTAAACCAGTCACAGTTTATTGACGGGGAAACTAGTTTCGCGTTTTCCAACGCATCATCAGTCCTGTAAATGTAAGAC
>JGI24159J19872_10006876_pt1 | contig 14867 bp, 10 predicted proteins | sample Ectturendosymbi4_FD_19872 | JGI IMG/M metagenome (IMG submission 19872) | reverse complement strand
CGATACGATTGCGCAAGATTGGCTTTCTTTTCGATTGGCGAGTGCACCGGACCCGCCGTTATCAACCCGGTGCATATGATGTTGCGTGAGGTGACGCTGTCTCGAAACTCGGGTTTTCTGCGCATTTCTCACTCCGCCGGAACTTCGGCTTTCTTCGCGCGATATCGAAAGCGATCGTTTCGCAACGTGGAAGTTTTGCGAGCGTCCAGTGGACAAATGAACAATGCGCGCGCGTGCAACACCTCACCTGCGGACGCTGCGGTCGGCGGTTCGGCAAAGGTTGCCTCGGGATGATCTCGGAAGCTTTCCTGGGCGACGAGCAGGGGTTGCTTGTCGCCGCTTCCGTCGATGTCCTGATTGGTCAACTCTGTGCATGAAAGTGACAAAAAGCATGAATTATTCACGGCTGCGACATGACACCGTTCTTGCTCGACAACAACCGATCGGTTTATCGTCAGAGGTCGACTGATTTCTAGGGTGACGCGACCCCACGCCTTGTTTGGCGCGGTCATGTCCCGAAACGTCGGGAGGCTACGAAAGACGAAGGGAACGCCTCATCGCCACGAGAAGTGTTATCGGTAAGAATTAACGTCAACTGTCCTCAATTTTTTTCTTCGTGATCACTTAGCGACACGCCACGTAATACTTACAAAATATTAATAAACCTACACGATTTTCTCATGGATATGACCCAACAGTTTACAACGGAAGCCGAACACGAAGCAAGCAATTCCTACTCTTCGATTTCGCCTGGCACTTGCAGTGCTCGTTAACAACACGTTGGGTTGCGCTTAATTTTCCAACACGAAAAGCGTGCAGAGGCGGCGACAGGGCGATTATATAATTATTATCTGTCGATACAAGAACATTGCGGGCGCTGATCGCCGTCGCACTGACCGTCAGCTTCAGCTTTCGCCGCCTCCATCGCTTCTTGAGCTTTTTGCCGATGTCGCTGCAGAACCTCGCTCTGTTGCTGTCGCTTCAGTTCTTTCGGGTGCGGAGTGAGGTGGCGTTGAAGTACCCCCAGCTGTAAAGGGCAGAAAATTGTCGTTTTAGGCACCGCCGCTTAATATTGACTCGTTACGTCTTAAGGACGGTCTGAAAACACCTTTGCAAGAATATGGCTAAAATAATACACAGAGTTTGTTTCAAATACAACATTTAAAAAAAATATTTGCAAAATCGTGCAGAAAATAGAAAAAAGTAACGAAAGCATACGATTACACTTACGCCTTCGTCTTCCACGTCAGGAAGTTGATCTTCGTGGAAAGTGATTCTTTTCTGTTGCTGCTGCTGCTTGCCAATGCTGCTTAAATCGTCTTGGGTTGCAACGCTTCCGTTGAGGAGATTCACTACACATAAAAAGATTCAGTTATTTAGTCTATTTTTGTTGTCAGGATTTTTGTTGTCGTAAAACAAAACCTACAAAGAACAGTACAGGCAGCCCGTCTGCTTGCAAGCAGTCAGCAATAACAGTGGTGCATCACAAATTATTCTCTTTTTCTTCCTTCCAGGGCGCATCGACTCGATAACCCTCCGGTTTCTTCGATGCCCTGGCGCCCTTGCACTCATTTGTTTTTTGTTGCTGAATGCTAATTATCTCCAAATAAAATCAACTTAATTCTCATCCACGTTCCAAAGATGTATTCGATGTGTGAATCGCAAAGCAACACTGCTGTATTCGAGCTACCCTTGTGACTATCGCCGGATCTTCGAAATAACCGATAAGCTCGCGATCCTATACGATCTTGCTAATGTTTGATTGGCATAGACAAGAAGCTTTCACCAGTCGCTTCGTTTTTGTTGAGCTATTTATGTACTGAAGTTTTCAAAAATGCTTCCGTTTTCACCCTTCCGCGCAAAATTGGTAGTTGTTAAAAAAAGGACTGTCAAACTACCGCAAGTAAAAAAGGACTGTCAAACTTCGCCCGCACGAGCTTGTTGCAATACCAACCCGTTCGAATGAAAGATCACTGAGGTTGTCTTGGAGCGGCAACATCTCACCTGTTCATACGCCTGAACTTATACATTTTCAGGGCGGATTAAGGAACATATAAGGCTTACGCAATTTCTCGTTAACGACTCAAGCCAATATCAATCTTTGCAGCAGTTCTGCACAAATGCTAGACACTGGCATGCCGGCAACATGTGATCAACGCGCTATCGTCTTCACAGCAAATGAACTCATGTTGACCTTCAGCTCTGCCTTCAGCTCTGTGAAGTTTGACAGCGATACATTAAGGCTGGGTCATTTTCGCTTGCTTGTTTTCAATTTTGTAACTAAAACAGTAATTTAAACCCGCAACATCTAAAATTACACAGTTCTGGGCAAAACCACCCTGTAATCTCTCGATATTGGCAACAATATTTATGTCGCTGCAGTTGTGTTGATAACATTTGCGTGACGATGCCTTTCAAAACGATAAATTGAAAAAATTGTCATTGTCGCCATTTTCATCAAAAACCTAATACGCATGTGTAAACACTGCCTACGGTTGCTGGGACTGAAAAAAACAAACTTGCAGTAAGCCATTTGCAAGACGTGCATTTCGTTTTTCTGATCAGACGAGCAAAACTGTTGCTCAGGTGTGTGTGGCCGCGACTTACCGAACACTATTTTCGTGCAAACGTCTTGTAATCGACCTGGCAGCAGTCAACATAAACAACCATTGAGAGCCATTTTGTGCTTCACATCAACACAACATTGCTGGCATTCTCCAGCTGGTAGGCACATGTACCGCATCGATTGTAACGAAAGGTTCAATTATGTCTCGATTCCATTAAGTTAAAGACACATTAAGTTCGAAAATACGAAAACACGTGATCTTGAAAGCTACATGCAAAAAACAGCGGGTTGCAAAATCATAACGCCCAACGCTACATCAGAGGAATGAGAAGGTCACTTGGAAAAGGTTAAAGCTCTATTCAAATAAGAGCTGATGGTGCTTATATATCTACATAGACACACAGTGTCTGATTCTAGGCTGTGAAAGGATTACTTTTGATAGACAGGATGTTAATAAGTTGTTAACCAAGTTATTGCTGACTGTAACTCACAGTAACGTAAAATGCAACCCATTGTAGACAGTGGAGCAGTTGACTAGATCAGCTATGTCCAACCGAAATGCTGGACAAAAAGTTAAGTCATTCCGTTAATAAAGGCCGTACATTGAACGACCAACGTTGTTCTCAGTAAACTAAAATTTAGCTCAAGCTGCTGAAAGCGTTCGAATCCTAAAAGCAATGATAACGACTTCTTAGCACGTTCAATCAATCCATGGCTGTGATGTCATAGGTGAGTTTAAAGTGCCAGTGGAACCCGCAAAACAGAAATCAGAAGACTAGAAATGAGTTTGCACCTAAGTGGACACGAGGAAATCTGCCTGAACGCCATTCAGACGTGATAGAGTGGCACTGACGACACTGCATCAAAAACGTCAAGTTTAAGATTATCAAAATAAGAACAGGTTGCCATTATGTTGTACATACACAAAAACGAAACCTTGAACTGGGCCGCACAAAACCATCAACTGGGCCAATGGGCCGCATGTGTCCCGGGGATTGGACATATCTGGACTAGACCGAACCAATCATCGTGGCCGTAGCTCCAATGTCATCAACGACTTTTTTCTTTTGCTTCTGTGCGTGTGCGCACGAGCGTGTTATAATTGTTTCTTATTCGTTGTTTTGTACGTCATTTTATTTTTTGTTTCTTTGATTTTTTCCTTTTCTCTGTTTTTCTTTCGATGTAACGTTGCAGCGCACGCTTTATCGAAATAAGCCACAGCGATAACTTCAGATCGTGGCTCCTTGGAATTTTAGCAACGAATGGCCGCGCTCTCAGAGAAGTTTTATGCTTAGAAAAGTCAATTACCAGATAAAAAGTGTGCTCCCGTAAGAGAATGTTGGCTTCGAAAAAGCTGAACTGTACGCTGAGCGGACAAGCAAAACTGTCGTAAGCAGTGGGCGTATTATTGATGTCCAAAGCTTACGCCAAACTAAATTATTGCGTCCTTCAACCTGTCAACTGAAAAACGTCGGGCGGGAAATTGTTGAACATAGGAAATTCCGAACAAGACTTGCATCAGATAAGGAGATGCAGGAGACTCTAAAAAATACAAGTAGCGTGCCTGTGGCAACTGTTATTCTGCACCACCTCACCAGACATCCCTATAAAAATCAACGTCAACCGAAAGCAGTGGACTTGGGACAAGCCAGCGCTAAACAGTAGCAAAGATGGTGATGCATTTTCTTCAGTGTCTTTTCGTATTTCGACAAAGCATAGTCAACGGCGACTGAAGCCCGAGGTTGCGAACGGCAAGTGGAACCCGCAGCGATGTTGAGATGCTCGATAACCATAACGTTACGTCAGTCAAAAGCGGAAAAAAGGCGACCGTTGTTCTCAGCAGCTTGTTGCTGAGATTTCTTGAGGAAAAAATTTGCAAGGGCAGATGAAAAATTAGCAGTTTTCTCGCTCCGGTTCAACATGTTCCACTACGTTGAAATGGTCACCATAGTAACACGTGCACGAATCGGAAGAAAAACTATATATACTGCCACAACGTTGTTGTCAGATGCATTGTCAAAGGTGATGAATTTCATGCGAAACATTCTTTTTATTTACAATTAGTTCGCCTGTTCTGACTGAAAATTTCCAGAATTTAGCCCTACTTTCTATGTAGCAACGAAAAACCGTCTATCGCGTATGTATAATTGGAATGGTATGCTTTCACACTGCTCATCTTTCTCATAATAACGCGCAAGACAAAGTTCGAGCTTTGTTTTACTGTTGTTCCAGGAGTTCAGCAACGGGTCTATTATCTCATCTAATCTTGTTTGTCGCGCGTCGCGCACAGACTCAGGACTGCAACAAATCCAATCCGAACAATGCAGTTAATTCAATCCTTCATATACGCCAGGCCTCGAATGTTTCAGAGCGGTTTTAAACTCTTAAAATTGATGCTCCAGGTACAGCATTTGCAAGGTAAGGATTTCGTTCAGGTCGTTTCATCTTGTTTTCATACTGACGACGTGATGGAGTTGTCAATTTTGTCACATTTTTTATTCAACCATACCACGCATCGTTTCACGCTTTTCAGAGTAAAACTCACTTTTCATCAACATTTACAGTGGCTTCTGTTACGGAAAAACATCATTCAAAGTGATTTACACACTGACGTGCTTTTGGATTTTACTCAACAAAAAGATGCGAAGTATGACGTTTACGTTCGAGCCATTCTTTGATCAAAAGAGAACCCCAGTTAACAGTAACACATTCTCCATTGCTAGAAAATGCCAAAGCTGTTCACTGTCACGCCACAAGCGAATTCCTAGCAGTGGCGCAAATCATTTACGTACAAAGCACAAAACAAAACGGCTGCTGCTTTAATCGTAACAGGCACCAACCTTTCTCTCGCAGCAGATGCGCAATGTTGATCAGCATTAAGGCAAATGTTAGCATATCCTGATTTCAACAAACAACCAAATGTCTGGTAAAAAGCACCATTTTGTCGCCAGTTAGATTATCCAGCGCGAGACAGCAGCGCTCGCTTGCATCAACATCGAAACCGTCGCGTCAGACTGAATGCATCTTGGTGCAAAAATGAGGGTCGGAACAAAAGCCAGAAGACGCACAACTTCTTACCCATGCTGTGCGACGGTTGCTGCGGCAACAAGAAGCAAGTCAGCACCTCGCCTCGCGTTCCACGGTTTTCCGTCTGGAACTTGAGCAGCGGCTGCGATTGATTTTCGGACAGCCAAAGCGCTGTAGACAAAACATTTACCAATGACTAAACGATCATATGCAAAAGCAGAACCACGTACATTTGCTCGCGTTCGCTCGTCATTGTGAATTGCTGCAATCCAATCGACCCGGTTTTATGAGCTTGCTTGCATGTAGGGTAATCAAAAGTGATCTACGCCTGACATTTACAGTTCAAGTTCATGGTAAGCAGTGAACTGATATAGCAATGTTACATGGGTGTTGCAGCAGCTGTAACATAATGTCAGAAACTGCAAACTAAGATTGGCTCAGCTTTTCATAGGAAGACGAGCTTTTCAATCACGGATTATTTCTGTTACCCAAAAAATCATTTAAACGGCTCTCGTCGTTGTTCAGAAAAGATTCCATCTAAATATTTGAAATCCAAGATCCTAATATTCAGCACCAAGAACAAAATTCCTACTTCACGAAGTGTGAGACTAACACTTAGCGGAACGCACATAGACATCTAATAGCATGAGTCACGCCCGACTAAAATCAAACAAATGGGGTCAATCGCCAAGCTTGGCACAACGCTGTGCTACAAACAAGTGTTTGGATGCTGGTGTCGCGACTCGTCGGAACGCCACAGCAAATGACGATCGATTTTAAGGAACGTTTCATTCACTATTGCTTGGTCTGTGGCGAACATTCCAACGAATCAAGCTGCAAAATCCTGGCAACTGTAATAAATATATGTTGAGCAGAAATTCGTTACAGCGCATTCCGTGCCAATTACCGGTCGCAAAACTTAACGCTACGGGTGTTTCTCACGATTGGACCGCCAGCTGTGCCACAAAAGCGTCGAGCGCCGGCCGTACCTTTCAGGTTCAGTGAGGCGAGCGTGATGGGCAGGTGATCTAGTTTGTTGCCACTCACGTCGAGCACTCTCAAGTTCTTGGCGCGTGCCAGCTCGCTGGGGAGGACGGTCAGCAAATTCTCGCGCACCGACAGGATGTTCAGGCTCGAGCATTTGCCAAGCTGAAAGGTGAAAGACGAATACAATACGGGGGGTGCAAATTACGCGCTGTTCCGAAAACATTTTGGCTGAGGGGAAAAAATTCAATGCAAAAACGAAAAAATACAAGAATAACTTAAATTCATAAATCCGTCTCGGAAACAAGAGGTTGGTTTGGTGGAAAATTGCAAGCTAACTGATGATTGCCCTGAAAACATAGCACGGCAATCACGAAATATGCCTTTCATACTTGTTTCGCAGCACTACTTTGTTTTCCCAATACCGAAGCCGATATTAAAAAGTGTGCCTGGCATTAGAAGCCGGCTGTGCATTTTTATTTAGGCGTATGCCAATAAATTCTAGTCAGGAAAGTTTGCCGAGTAGAAATTCAAGGGCTACAATTTTCGGGAGTGCATAACACCGTGCAGACAGTAACCTATATTCATTATGTTAATTGGGTGCTTCGCATTCTCTCGCATCAAACCCAGGGGCCTCAAAAAATCCCGTTCGATTACCGCAGTTTTTGAACCAAACAAGTGTTAAAAAAGCGAAACTACACTTTCGTTGTAGCGTTTTCATTTCACCGTGACATATTCGAAAACGCCAACGCGTTTTTGTCAGTATAACAGACAGAGTGCAGGTGACACCTCTAGAAAAATCATTCGGAACACGCCAGCTGTGCTAAGTCGTTCACGAAACAAACTGTACAAAATTATTTACACGAACTTAAAAATCGCGCAACACCATTAAAAAGACTCTCCCTCGGTTTTTACTTCAACGGGCAGAGTTTCCAGCTGGTTGCGGTCGATGTTCAGTGTGGTCATCTTTTGGAGGTTGCCTAGCGACGAAGGCAACTCGCTCAGAAGGTTCTCGGTCAGCATTAGCTCCGTTATGTTGGAACACTGGCCGATGGTGGGCGTTAGCCGGCTGAGGCGATTTTGGTCGACTTTGAGAATTGACAACTTCCGTAATTTTCCTGCGACGAGATAAACATTTGTTACCAATGAGCAATGCCTTCGCACGTTGATGCACCATGCCCACAGGATAAGCGACATGCTCGCGATTAGCCTTTCGTTTTTCAACCGGAGCGCTGCCGGGTTCGACCACAGGTGAAATGAAATCGTTTCGCGGCAAATCAAGCAAGCTACCGAACCTTGTAAAAGGTCTTCCGTGCGCGTGTCGATAATTTCCAATGTACTTGCCGCGAAAGCCGCAAGTTTTCGAATGCCTGAAAGGGGTGCCGCAAGAGAGAACAAGACTGGAAACCTCTGCATTAACCTCCGGCGAATTTGAAGCGAAGGGCGTCGCGAAGAAATCAAACTTATATGAAAGACCCCTCATCTACTACTTCTGCAACAGCAGATTTCGTCTCTATCGACGACAGTGTAAGTGGGTGTGAAATCTAGGCTTTTAAATGCCTCGTTGCTGGCCCTCCTCTCTGCGAGTAAGGCGCTTCATAAAAATCGGCTTAGCCAGGGGTTGGTGACGATACTTCGCGCTTAGACTTGATGCAACCCCCTCACCAATATACACGCGTGTGCAACCACCAGTTTACGCAAAGGCAACAACCTACTTCGAACCCGGTTCAGTGGAAGTGCCATGGAAACAGTTACTGTGATCCACGTAATTTAGGGGCAACGCTAACCCGCTCGACACTGAAGTGGGTTCAATATTCATAAACCAAAGAAGCGTAACTGAAATTTTCGGCGTCTCAGAATATGTTAAACACGTCTCCTGTACCCCAAGATGCGTACGTGCGAATTCAATGTAATCAATCACGGTAAAGGTTGGTGGGTTAGTGACAACGACGACTGGCAAGTAACTCTTTCTGACGTCCTTGAGCGAAACGTATCTCGGTAACAGCACTTTGCAGATATAAACGATGCGGCAGTTGTCTCACTTAGCAGTCTCGTTGCGACCCGCGGTACTTACCTCGTGAACTTGTGGAAACGACTTAGGATTGGCTGCACGGATGCCTACTGGACCATGCGAGCCGAACTATTTAAGGTGACGACACACCAACTTCACACGCGTAGGCAGTAAACAGAGGTAAGACACCAGCGTTTCATACGGCAGTTTAACAGCTGCAGACCAAAACGTTCCAATCGAGTTTAATTATTTACATGATTTTTTCAACGTTTATTGTCTAAGTCCACAATTCACATTTATTCTGCTGATGACAACAGCAGTTTCGATTATGTCCTGTGTTTTAAGTTCGTGGAAAAACATGATTCATGTTGCTTCCTCCGTATTATATTGACACTAATCAAAGCTACGAATAGCGTTTTGTGAATATTTTAGCAATGGTTCCAGTAGTTTGAATTCATTCGATACAAAATGAATAAACATAGCCGACAACGTAGTTTTCCATGAACATTGCGTAACAGCAATAAAGCAGAAAAGATGTTTCACGCGTGCATTTCACAGTGCCGAAAAGGTTTTCGCTTCTTTCTGATTGTGCTGAAACGCTGGCGATAATAAATAATCCAAAACAGGATTGCGAAATTCTACAGCAAAATTAATGATGACACGTACAGAGACTCAATCGGTTACTCGTCATGATAAAGTTGCGTTTTTCAGCCTTCAGTAGTTTCCAATCGGGATCGGAAAACACCTGAGATAGCGGATTGAAAACCACTGAGATAGGGTAACATTCGATTTCTGCCAGCCACACTTGTAAGCGAGTATGAGTGTAACTGAACTCAACACTGGTGATTGACAAAAACGGTGAAACAAACAAACGCAGCATCTGCGATCTAACTGTACCACACCGTTCAGGGGCCGCACAAAAGCGGTGAAGGTGCAATGTAGACCAAAGGCTGGACAATCACTGAAGCGCGCTCCCTCTAAAAACTGGCGTTCTCGACCATGCGACCCAATGCGTTGTTTTGCGGCCAGCTGAACCTTTTATAATTCTTGCTTTGTTCCTTTTAATAAGCACCTTAGATCAACCCCGTAGCCACGGGGGGCATTCGGGGGCAGTGTTTTGATTGTGCCACCACAAATTGTGTTGTGCCCAGAAAAAATTGTTTCAAACATAATAAAAACAAAAATCTTGCCTGCCTAAAAATGTATTTTGCCCCACCAAAGCTCAAAACTTAGCAACGGGCCTGCGTTAGATCCTAAAACATTATCTTCATTTTCACAAATTTGTCATGGTGTGCTTCTGTTATCATGGCGCTACATTATAAGGTCAGGTCTGAGATTTTTTGAGTGTTATCACATTGAAATGCAAGATTGAAAGACGACTACAAATGGCGTCTATGCTGGGTGCCTTTATGTGGTAACGCTGACTGTTTGAAAACATCTGTGCTACACGCACGGCACAGTGGTTCTTAGAGTACCGCAAACTAGCACTTTCTACGTCTTTAAAGACGCATTGTTTTAGGTAACGTACGAAATAAGGATAGGTTCAAATTTTGTGTAGATTCTGTTTTAGAAAAAAACTTCACAGCTTCAAGATTGTCAGAAAAAGCTGTACCACATTCTTCGACAACAACTTTTGATTAACGAGTATGATTGTCGTTTCCTGGTGTTTGCATCACTTAAAATCTAATCCATGCTGTGTTTTCTTCCAGCAGCGTAGTGTCGCATAGCACATCAAATGTCTATCTCCTGTTGCTACCACGCTGCAAAAACGCTGTTTTGACACTCCCTATCGCAATATGGGTTGGATATTTTTTGTTCACTTCCCAGATTATGCAGTTAGTTTTTGCTTGTTTAGTGTTAACACGGTTAGTATCACCCACTCGCGACTGGTAGAAGTGTAAAATCTCGGAAAGGTTAAACGCAGTCCTCTTTAGCAACATCACAAAACCGTTTTTTAATGAGTCCATAACTTGATCTTTTCAGGCCATTTTCCCAAAACGCCATTATCAGCAGCACATTCAATCAGCTCCTTTAAATTCGGGAACTGGATGATATCCACATTTGCTAACTGCGAGATGAACAGTTTTAACTTCATCTTGGATGCAGCAACACCATTTACTTTAAGTTGGGAAAAAATTGGTTCTTGCACTGCAGTTTCATATTCAGATGATTGAAATAGTCAGTAACACCAGGCAAAATTGCGAGATCAAATAGCCAGTTGTTTTCATACGAAAAAGCTCTTCCGGCAGCTCGTTTTTCTCTTCCAGAAAATTATGAACAGCTTGTTCCAAATTGATTACTGGTAATTCATACGGGATTTGTACGAAACAAAAACTCTAGCAAAATATTGGAGAGGTTTACTGTCGTGCGATCACAGGGATGCAATACGTCACTTGAAATCATCCAATGCGTTAAAGGCTGGCCTCCTCTGAGCTAGCTAAAATAACAGTGAGTGGGTCCCAGTGCACGCAGTACTATAAGAATTTCAGCTTGGTAAGCAATCACGAACAACGGCATGCTGCTAAAAGTAGGAGCACTTGAGAAAAGTCAAAGCTAAGAGTTTCCGTTCAAGTAAAATTAAAACTCAGTGTATATCACGTGCCTTACTATCACACAACCACAGCCTTACTATCATATATCACGTGTATCACACAACCACAGCCTTACTATCATATATCACGTGTATCACACAACCACAGCCTTACTATCATATATATCACGTGCCTTACTATCACACAACCGCAGCAACTTAATTTTCGTGAACTCCAAGCTTCCGTTTCAGTCGAGACAGCAACTGGTGGTCAACAGCTTTACTTCTGCCTTTCAGTCAACTCCGACACAAAGTGTTGTAAAATATTACGTCGTTTTGGAAAAGGGTTAAACAAACACCAACTCGACAAGTCCTGCCGCTAGGCAGACATGTCGCAGGCTACAACTTCTATTGAAGGATAGGATAACGAAACGGCGATGGAGGTAGACGAGCGGAGAAGCCAACTACAGTCTCACCTAACGTGTCGGGTAGTTGTTCAATGAAGTTGTGCGACAAAGTGAGATCAGTGACACAGGCAAGGCTCCCGATGCTTTCCGGGACGCTCTCGAGCTTGTTCTCGCTCAAATCAAGGCAGACCAGGTTGACCAGCTTTCCAACGCTCTGAAGTAAACGAACATCATGTAAATCAGGGGTGTGAAACCCGTGGCCCGGAAGCTGACGTTTTGTGGCCCGCGGAAAGGTCCAGATTTTAAAGTAAGCATTACGGTTTTTAAAGGGTATTTCCAATCTTCCGTGGGTGGCCACCGAGTTGTCTAACCTGCAGAGCTTGACGCATGGAGCTGTGGCCCGTGGAACAACCTGATTATGTGCATTTGGCCAGGCAGTTCTGCATGGTCGCACACCCCTGATGTAAACGGTCAAAATACGATGGCTCCCAACAAATACAACCGTGAGTATCTCATACTAGTTCACCACAACAGGTCTATTTCTTTTAATGACAACGACTAGTGACAGTTTTAATTAGTACGAAGGGCTTAGCTACAAGTAAAAAATCCTGTACGTCGCCCGTTAAACTGGCAAAAAATGATAAATTAACTGGAGTTAGCTTTGCGCGGACGAAACAGCGTCGTGAATCATGTTACAACTTTAGGCATCTGAAATGGATAAGAGCAGGCAAAGCAATGTTTGCACTACGCTAAGATGCTTATTTCCATCGATAAATAGATTTTGGTTGCGCGAACAAGAACACGACAAGTGAGAAGCACAGACCACGCTAACAGCGCGAAATACTATCGCATGTTGTTCACATTCATTCATTCATTCATTTTCCTACCCGCTTTTAACCTCTGGGGATAGTCGGGTAGGCGCCAGCCCTAGGAATCGAAATACTGTACCTGACGGTCAACAGCAATTTCAGATGTTCTGCTAGCTCCACACCAAGACGGGACCCAGCAAAAGTCGGAGATGTAACCGCGCCATCTGGTCCTGGGACCACCTTCGGGCCACTTTCCCGTGGGCGTAGCCAGCTGAACTTATCTCGCCAAATTTTCCTGGGACATTCTGGACACGTGGTCGAATCAACGTAGCTCGGATCTCTCCATTTGGAGAAATGGCTCGACATTCAGGGCTTTACGAAGTTCACAGCTGCGCACTTTGTCGCTAAGTGTCACACCGTGAACTCTTTGCAAAAGTTCCATCTCTGCCGTTTGATAGCACTTTTTCAGTCATTAGCCATGGTTCAATGACCATAGTTGAGGATCGGAACAAAGACTGAATCAAAAACTGACAGCTCTGTGATGTTTGAAAGCTCCCGTTTGTGATTTAACTCCGCCGACAAGGACACAGACTTTTGAGCAGAAATACAGTGACTTGGCGGTCAGTAGCAGACTGCAGTCTACACCGTACTCCCGCAACAGACCCCAAAGCATTTTGCGGGGAACTCGGTCGTATGCTTTCTCGAGGTCGACAAAACATGTGTAGACGTATTCAGCATACTCCAAAGATTTCTCGAAAATTTGCTGGAGAGTGAAGATTTGTTCTGTAGTGCTGCCGCCAGGACGAAAACCGCACTGGGTATCATCCAGTTCTGGCTCAATTATTTCGCGGCACCTTTCTTCAAGGCACTTGGCATACAGTTTTCCAGGGAGGCTGAGGAGAGAGATGCCCCGGTAGTTGGTGCATTCACTCCTGTCTCCCTTATTGTGTATGGGGACGATCACCCAATCTTTTGGTTCCCTTCCAGAACACCTGCTCACCTGACACATACGAGTCAGCCAAATAACTTGATTGGAGGCTTTGAGCATTTCAGGTCGAATTTCACCTCCGCTTTACACACGTTGTTCACGAAGACATTGCAAGGTGACAATTAACTAGATTTTTATGTCAAGACTGCGGCACGGCTGGCAGACCAATACAAAGTCAATGCCAAAGCTGGTGTCTGAAGAGACGTACGATAGGGGAGATGAAACTCAACGGTCAACTTGTTGGTAACAGCAAAAATGTGATTCGGAGAAAAAGTGTTACGTTAGTTTTGGTGGTTGTTTCGTTGGCCATAGCAACTGCACAAAATGCTTGCTGCCGTTCAACTAGAACTTTATCTCAGGATTCTAAGATGCGGAAAAGCATGCAAGAGGAGTTTATTGCGACGACGACGGCCATAAAAGTTACTCCGATCAAAAATATTCTTAACGCATATTTTGAAACGCACTACAGTAACTATTCTGTATCGTATGTCCGAAAATCGACGTGCCAACAAAATTCTCTATTTCACACTTTTGTATTCGCACAAAGCGTGGACTTCACGAAACAAAACCACGGTCAGTACTGTGTGATGTTACGAGAACTGCCATCAGTTTCCCGAACTCACTAATGCTGAATGCACAACAGACCTCGAAACAAGTACCTCACCCAAATCCTGCAATGACGTATTGGTGCAATATCCTCAACAAACTTGGTTGCCAAGCTGCAGTTTGACACTACAACATGTATGTGAACATGTGTAACCGATCATACTAAAGTCCGATGTCCTATACATGACTGTTGCCCAACCTTTCCAACCATACCACCCTTTCTTTTAATTTCAGAGCGTAATCGTCACCCTACATCTATAAAAGGAAGTGAGATTACAGTGCGGGATATTGTTTGATTAGCAATCGATTAAATATTTTTTGCTATCCTGATGTGGTGCTTTCACAACACCTGCTATGCCACAAGCTCTGTATATTTTTTCTTGACAATGCTTCTGCCAGTAATTACTACTCAGATACTAAGAAAGGCATTCAGAATACTTGGCAGCTCGTAAATAAACCTCGTATTAGTAACGTCACTGATTCGCTATGAAGTATCTCACAGCAAAGCATTAACCATTACCACAAAGTAGTTTTAAGTTTCAACTGTTAGTTCCACATTCTGGTTGTTTTTGTATAGAAACAATCCATACCGATGTCCGGCGCTGATTAGCTTAGCGCCAATCAACCTTCAAATGCGTAGTCAAGGTAAAATAAGTACGGACAGATTCTCACTGTGAAGAATTAACTGAAAGCATTGGTCAGATTTTAAACTCAATGACATCAATATCGCCCTGCTAATTGCGTTGCATCATGAATACTTACAAGGAGAAAAGTATAATTTCAGAAAAATATAACTTCAAATTTGCAGCTTTTGTAGTTATATAAAATCACCTCTCATAATGTTCAAATTGCATCAGCTATTTTGCAATATTATTCCCTGGGCCATAAAATCGTCCCAGGTGGTGATATTGGCCAAGTTGGGAAAACTCCTCTAAATGG
>JGI24159J19872_10006875_pt1 | contig 14867 bp, 8 predicted proteins | sample Ectturendosymbi4_FD_19872 | JGI IMG/M metagenome (IMG submission 19872) | reverse complement strand
CCGATGCAGCTGCATTGGGCCCCGCGCCATGGTGTTTGGGTAGATTATTCATTTTTGCCAGATACACCTTGCGCTTGAGAATTCAGTAGAAACGCCATATATGTTCCACTGTTAACAAAGAACGCTCTCGTCAGAACTAGCAAATTTCCTCTCGAACACTAGCAAACGTATTCAATTCTCGTGTTACTGCTGTACTGCATATTTGCGCTCTACCACGATAGTAACACGGTTGACTGAACACGATGAAATCATAAAATCACAGCTCAGGGAGGCCCCGCGTTTCTCAGAGAGGCCCCATGCTGCATTGGGCACCGCATCTGCTAGGGTCGGCCCTGATTCTACGAAAACTACAGTGTAAGAGAAGTCTTAAACAGGTGGCTTATGCAGGAAGCCATGAAACACTGTGTAGTGCCACAACAAGGCCATTTGATTGCTGTTACCTTCCTAACCTGGTTTGTTCCAAGTACCTGGACTCGCTAAACATCTCTAGAAAAAATGTGTTTTTTGTTTGCCCGGTATAGTGTTGATGATAAATCAAACAGGTCGCCACATAAATACCATAGTTTGCGCATGTCGGGTTTTGGTTCAGTAGGAAAATTTCTTTGTCAGTATTTGTGAAACAGTTGCTACCATGGATTTGTTTGTTTTCTATGACAACCACAAGGTGCACAATACGTTTAAGGACCTGACGAACCTTCGGTTTCTTTTTTGTCTTGTGGTAGGCAAAAAGCATGTAATTGGTTAGTTTTTGTCCAATTGTGTTGAGTAATTTTAGGTAATTGTTGCCCTCAAATTTAAGCTTTTTTCTTTGATCTGGCTTTCAGGTGGGAGAATGATGTAGCCCAAGCCTGTGCGTCATATTTGTTGCCACATGTTAGTGGCGCAGTCTTTCGTGTCTGTTTGATGCCATTACTGCCATGCTATTGGCCATGTCCAAAAGAATGTTATAACGGATATATTTAAATCGGTTAACACTGGTGAGATAACCTTATTTGCTTTGATTGAATTGCTTCGAGCTTATTGCCTCTGTTTCAGTCTTGAAATCTAACGTGAAAGCAGAAAAAGTATGCAATTGTTGAAATGAATGGCTGAAATGAATGCTGAAATGAATAAAACAGATCACAAGTTTCGGGTGTTTGATAATTTAGGTGAAACAAAACGTGTTTGCTCATTTTGCTGGGATATTCTTGAATTATTGTTGATGTTAGGCCAGCTGCAACCCCACTGCGTCTGGGAATTCTGCATATCACATTGCACATGTAGTAAACCACAGACCGTTGAAAAATGACATTTTAACCAAAGTTTTCAGAGACTGACAGGTTAAAGCAAGCAAGTTTTTATCAGTTTGGGTCGAGTGAGTGGTTAAATTTTATGAACATAAGGAAATCTAGTGTTTTTGTTGGTGGTGAGCTTGCTATACCTACAAGTAAACAAAATGCATGTAGAAAAATCGCTTGTTTTGCAACAGAGCTGCATGTGTCAACCTAAAAACAGGTTGATTAATTTTACTATATCCTTGCTTGAATGAAAGATATCGAGGAAACTCTGTAGTATTACAGTGATCTGAGTTCGAAGCAAGGCTTCAGCAACTCAGAAATATTGGGAGCACAAGATTTGTCAAAAATTACAACAGAAAATTGTTTTGCTTGGCTAATCTAAGCATTCATTCCATGTAAACACATTTGCTTTCAATATCTGTCATGTAATGTCGATGTTGATTTCGGATAGTAGACTTTTTTGTAGATTTTTCCTGAGTCTGACGCCGCATGGCCAAAATGAACGCGATACATGTGATCGAACAACGAGAAAATATAGGTCCTTTGAACAATGTCAAAATGATCAGCACTGACGAGAATGACACAAAAATGACAAAGATGACAAAATGTGGTCTGTCATCTTCAGCGAAAACATCCGGAGCTCGTTTTATGTGCTTTGGTATTTGGTGCGAAGCAAGCGTTTGCGAAACGCAGATGAAAAGGTGATTGGAAATATTTAAGGGGGGACCTGCAGGATGCGGTTAAATCCTGCTGCATTATTACGCTGCGGGCCACATCGTTGTGATTTGAAAAATGACAGATAAAGCAGGTAGGGAAAGCATTGCAGTTGCCCTCAAATTCACAAGCCTCAGGCACAGCGGTTCATTTTTTATCAATATAATTCAACTTGCAACTCAGGCAAAATTGGTCTAGAAGTGACTTAAGCAGAACTAAGGTTTGCAAATCCTTTTCTTCTTTCCGATGCTTAAGCGAAAACTCCCGCCAGGTGGTAGAGCACAAAATTAAATCTTGTCATATGTATTTAAATCTAGAAGCAGTAGCTTATTGTTGTAGAAAGAAATTGAATCACCTCATCACGCAATAATGAGCCTAACACAGGTGGCCTGATTGCCCTTCGTAATTTCCAAAAGCATTTTGTAGTCTAAATTGGCAAAGAAACAATCTTGTGACTGGTAAATCCACGAAAGACACAAAGAGAAGTGAACACGCGGTATAGGGTTTCAAGGCTTTCTTTCATGTTGAATAGTTTTTAAAGTGCTTCGTCATCAGATAATATGTCACCAGCCATTTCTATGAAGCACGCAAAGAATGTTGAAATTGTTGTTGAGGTTTGATAATTATGATTTCACAGTCGATAAAGCACGTCAGTACGTTTATGTGTTCATAGCAGTCTTTGAGAAATTTTAATTGTAATGTAAATATTTGAAACTCCCATCAAAACAATTCACACTCTTTTGTGCGCCGCTGAGCAACTCCATCTAACTATTTTAGCCATTTACTAGAGAACTTGATGTAAGCGTGTCTGTATATTCCTCCCACATCCAGATTTTTATTCAAAAATCGATTCAGTCATAGCTACTGCACCGTTTCAGCGCTTGGCATCTCTGTGTGTTGCATGTGTTATCACCTAACATCTACTCTGTACTGCATATGACTAAACATTTTTGTGTTATTGTGCTTTTCGAGTATCCATGTTCTACGCACCATGCGTCTGACTCAAAATAAATACTAATATTATTATTATTTTATTATTAATGCACAATACATTTACTGTCCAGATCGCTGTTTAAAAAAATCTGTTTAACATTTGAGCAGCAGTTAATTAAGGAAAAAGACTGAAAAAGCTTAGCCAGCCGTCAACCAACGCAACCTATAACTTTATTACAGCTGGAACCATTTGAGGCAGACCTACTAGACCCTTTGCTTAAATGAAAGATATCGAGGAAACTGTGTAACATTACAGTGATCTGAGTTCGAAGCAAGGCTTCAGTACCTCAGAAATATTGGGAGCACAAGATTTGTCAAAAATTACAACAGAAAATTGTTTTGCTTGACCAATCTAAACGTTCATTCCATATAAGCACGTTTGCTTTCAATATCTGTCATGCAAAGTCGGTGTTGGTTTCAGATAGTAGTCTTTTTTGTAGATTTTTCCTGAGTCTGACGCCGCATGGTCAAAATGAACGCGATACATGTGATCGAACAACGAGAAAATATAAGTCCGTTTGAACAATGTCAAAAATGATCAGCAATGACGAGAATGACACCAAAATGACAAAGATGACAAAATGTGGTCTGTCATCTTCAGCGAAAACATCCAGAGCTCGTTTTATGTGCGTTGGTATTTGATGCAAAGCAAGTGTTTGCGAAACGCAGATGAAAAGGTGATTGGAAATATTTAAGGGAGGACCTGCAGCATGCGGTTAAATCCTGCTGCATTATTACGCTGCGGGGCACATCGATGTTGCTTGAAAAATGAAAGATAAAGCAGGTAGGGAAAGCATTGCAGTTGCCCTCAAATTCACAAGCCTCAGGTACAGCGGTTCATTTTTTATCAATAAAATTCAACTTGCAATTTACGCAAAGTTTGGTCTAGTAGTGACTTAAGCAGAACTTGAAGTTTGCAAATCCATTTCTTCTTTCGGATGCTTAAGCAAAAACTCCCGCCAGGTGGGAGAGCACATAATTAAGTCTTGTCATATGTATTTAAATCTAGAAGCAGTAGCTTATTGTTCTAGAAACAAATCGAATCACCTCATCACGGGATGATGACAGCGAGAGCTCTATGGGAAACAAACACGCTTCATTGTACCAGGTTTTGCCATGGTGTGAACCTATACGGGCGAGTTACTGTATCTCTTAACTTGTGGAAACAACCCTTGGTACATTTTTAGATTTTGTTTTGACTACCAAAGCTACGCTCGCTGCTGTGGATGATCGTTTTTGTTCACAAAATAATCGCGCAAGTCCTTTAGGGATGAAGAGCTATTGGATTTGAAAAGCAGGGTTCACCAAAAGCATCAAAGCTGATGGGCGTGGCCAGCCACATAATAGAAATATTTTATATCTTGCTGAAAAATTACGGCAGTGCTTTCAATCTTTTTGCTGCAGCGAAATCTTCCGCAAATGTTTGCGTTGTTCATAGTACCCAATGGTACAAGTGTCTATCGTAGTTTAAGTAACAAACTTGTGAAACATTGGTATTGATACAACCTCGGTTGCGATTTTTGTCCCAGGCAATTTCAGTCTTTTTCAGCGGAACCCCTGGCAGGTCCTGCGGAAACCCGGTTGCAAAACACTGGTGTACGGTTTCTGTCAACTTTTCGAACGAGCGTTCGTTCTTGCTCGGAACTTAGCCAGGGGAAGTAATGAGAAGCAATCCCTCACCCAAATCCTAAAATTTCTATTGAACTATTTAGACAAACCGAGCCTTTTATGTGTAAGCCAACGAAAAACATCAGTGCAAGTCAACAAAACTCTCTAAGGAGCCTACTCAATTTCAACTTTTAATCGAAGTTAATCGAAGCAGCATGGTTTTCTACTTGTCCATGATTTTTATTCATACGTAGTGCGTAATGTACGTGTTGCGGATGCATATCATAACTGACTTTTAACTCAGGTTTAGCTCAGTGTGGAAGTTCGTGCGTATCAAATACAAACTTGTACCTAACCGCTTGTAATCGCTAAACGTGAAAAAAAACGAAAAACAAGTTATAACTCTTTTCGCAGCTGCAGCTGGTGCATCAGCTTGCTGTATCCGACCGAATGTCGATGAGTAATGTTAGCTTCATTTCACAACCATTGCAGTAATGTTAGCTTCATTTCACAACCATTGCATTGTGTTCTCACACATTCATTTTAGTCTTGAGTTTGTTTGGTTTCTCTGCTCTCACTTTATCCTTTCAATTTTATCCGTTAGCATTGCTTGTAGATTTCAGGACTGAGATAGAGGCAGGAAGGTTGAGGCGACTCATCACAAGGAAAGAAAATTACCTCACCATCCGAAACCAACTTTAAGGGACAGCATTCCGCTCAAACACTCTTTTGGACATTACAAGTGACTTGATAACAATGGCATCAAACAGGGAAAAAAGACGGCGCCACACCAATTGTGACACGAAAGGTGAACCATATATTTCGGCTGCATCATCCCCCACCTGCTAACACTAATTAAAGAAGAAATTTTAAATACAAAGGCAATGATTCCGTGGAGACACAACACAATTGGAGAAACGCTAACCAATTACTAGCAGCTTGCTTTTTATATAACAAAAAATATAAGATTCGTGATGGCCTTGCAAGCAATGTGCATTCTGTGGTTGCCATGGAAAGCACAACAAATCCATGGTATCTACTGTTCCACAAATAATGACAACAAAATAAAATCGTTCCCCCTCAATCAAAACCTGACAAGTACAAACTATACTACGGTGTGTGACGACTTGTGCGATATGCCATCAGGAGTATGTTAAGTGATCACTAAAGAAATTTTCAAAGAGATACTCAGCGATCCGAGGTACTTGGAACAAACCAGATAAGGATTACAGCGACCAGATGGTCGAATCTCGGCACGATACAGTGCTCCATGGCATCATAAATAAACAACCTGTTCATGACTCTTGCACCGTTACTGTTCTTTTGTAGGCCAACCCAGTTTTGACTCTCTGAATACCTGTGAAGACAAATGGCTTAACAAACGTAACACCCAAATTAATATTCACGGCATCATCTTCCACATTTGAATAAGATTTCAGGACTGAGCATGCGTCTAGTGTTACATGAAATCGATTTCCTATCAAAAAGTGTTGCTGATCAATTAGACTTCATCGGGTTTGTGAAGACAAGTTTCCTTTGCTACCATTGTTATTTTATAATGGTCTAGCTTTTATTGCCCAATGTTGTGATATTTAAAACTTGCAGATTTAATTATTCAAAGTAATTCAACGCAAGCAAAAACGTGTCCGCATCCGTGTAGCAACAAACTTCACATTGAGGCAGTTGACCTCACTGTCGGTGAAGATCTTCAGCGACTCAATAGCTAGAAGTAAATCACAGTTTACCATAAAGATAGCAGGTGGAAAGCAAACACTAATGAGACAGTAATGTTAAGCTCTAGGTCGGATGCAAGCTTTAGGGGAATCATACGACTGGACTCTGCTTCCATGACTTAGCGATCATTGAAATTTTCACGTACCTGTTTTCAAGTAACTGGTCATCATCAGTCTTACTACGCATCGTCAGTCCTGCATCCTTATTCAAATAGAATAAAATTTGGTTTCACCTCGTCGCATTTAGTGGAGACGAGATACTTAATGAGACTGCATGTTGAACGTTCCTGCAAACAAAAGTTTAGCTTACTGTTCTTCGGAACGGCGTCACTGGACATCGTTCTGGATTTCACTCGTTATGTGAGTTGTTGGGGTTCTTTCTTGTACCTTACAAGAAGGTGTCGAAATTTTCAAATCTCAAGCGCCTACAGCAGGGGTGGCCAAACGTTTTGACCCGTGCACCGAATACGCGACTACCTGGTCAATGGAGGGCCGGATACTGTGCGATTTACGTAATCTATGCAAAAATAGGTTGTTAAAATGCATTGTAGTACGCTAGTGTAATAACAATTAAATTACACCTTTTTGTTTGCACTTTTGTTTAATACAGGCAGCAACCAATGCTGTTGCACTGCTGCCCAAAGTCGGGTACTTGAAAAAATTGTGCAAGGTGTTTGGCGGGCCGGATCAAACTGGTCGGCGGACCCGATGCTGCCCGCGAGCCGTAGTTTTGCCATCCCTGATCTACAGCAACGGAGATCAGATGTTCTAGGCGAGAGTCCTTGCACTAATTTCTTTTTTCTTGTTGCAGTGCCAATTATCGCCAAATAACATAAAATCAACTTACAGTGACGTGCGTGTTAAACCGGGTTGATTGACTAGATGACCTTCATGGTCCTTCTCCAATCCTGTACGGCACAGTACCACTCTTTGTTGACACTGATCAGCTAATGTTCTTTTCCATTTTCATTTGCTCCAATGTTCATTGACGGTTGGTTTACTGGTGTGCGATGGCTTTTTGTATTGCTTCTGTTTAATAGCTGAGTCATATGAAACAATAAACCATTACCATTACCACTAAAGGCGCTGAATCCCGTGCTGAGGCGTGTTTGGCGTCAGTTCTAATTGATAACTACTTCATTACCTCCTTTTTCCATGCGTCATAATGGCGATTCACGGCACAAACACTCAGAAGAAAATAGCAATGACTTCTCAAAATATTGTTCAACACCGGAAACGAAAATTCACAAAGGAAAAACCTAAGTTTGTAAAACTCATAACTAACGTGGTGGCACAAAGCAAAATTTCTTGATCTGAATTACAGAGGGCATTTCTGCACAAGCAGAAAGCCGCAGCATCGACTGCGCCAAAGCAGAACAATCAGCAAAACTATATTTTCAGGCGAATCCTGACAAACTTTCGCTGGCCTTAAATTTCCTGAAAAACTGCAATCAGCTGTGCAATGCCAAGGTTGGTCAAGTTGCGCGTGTGAAACAGCAAGGGAATGATATGCTGTGAACAGTGGCGTGTTTAGGGGGAGGCGAACGAGAGACTTGTTTCAGGTCCTCCTATTTTGGGGGCCCCCTTCAGGTGTTACGCGCGAATATTTTCTTTCTTGTTGGTAAAAACTTATTATATACATTCTATTAATGTACGACAAAGCAGATCGCAAGTGAGTACTCTATTTTCGAAGGACCCCCTAGAGAATCTGATCTGCAGGTACTTTGCTTTCAAAGGGGCCCACAACAGCAGCTGCAATTTGAAGGTAATCTTCTTTCAAAGGAGCCCCAACAGCCACTGAAATGTGCAAGTACGCTGCTTTCAAACTTCATTGAAGGGGCCCCTAATAGAAATTGTAATGTGTAAGCACCTTGCCTCCACAGGGGCCCTAGCAGCAATTGCAATGTGCAACTTCCTTGCTTTCAAAGGGCCCCCAACAGCAACTGCAATGTAAAAGTCTTTGCCTTCAAAGAGGCCCCAAAGAGCAATTGCAATGTGTAGTTACGCTGCTTTCAAAGGGACCTCCAACAGCAATAGTATGTGTAAGTACCTTGTTTTCAAAGGGGCCCCAACAGCAACTGCAATGTGCAAGTGCTATGCTTTCAAAGGGGACCCAAACAACAACTACAATGTGCAAGTGCTATGCTTTCAAAAGGGACCCCTAACAGCAACTGTAATGTGTAAAAGTAGCCTACTATACTTTCAAAGGGGCACCATCTCCAATGAGCAGATAAAGAAAAGCTTCAAACCAACTTCTATACCTAAAAATTGTTGGTTAAAACTTCTCCAAAAGTTTCAGAAAAGACCCTATCAAATAAGAGCAAATATTTGTACCAAATGATAACATTTCATACCGAAAAAATATTTTTGATACCAAATGATGATGTTAATCAGACAATGAAGTATTTGGTGTATTGACAATTTTATGAAATTGCCACAGTTAAACAGAAAGTATCCAAGTGGAGCACCAAAAAGAAGGAAAAAGAAAGGAAGTATAAAGGCTTATGAAAAATGTAAGGGTGTCCTGGACAGATTGGTTATTTTTGCAGGTAGTACCGGTGAGCCTACAGAGGAGAGTAAAGCTTCAAGCACCCAAGTTGTTGTTAGTAGCTATGTCTGTCTAGTGCATAAGCAAATGTATCATACACAAAAACTCAACTTTTGTTAAAAATTAAGTCGATAAATACATGCATTAGAACATCAATATTTTTATCTAAGGATACCTTTTTTATGTCTCTGAGTTGAAAAGGTTAGAAAAATTTCTCATTTTTTGTGATGCTGTAGCGTAATGGACATTTCCATCAGAAAATCAAACAACATGCAATTGTTAGGCTATAGCAAGGGCCACACTACGTCTTTTAATTCATGGGACATTTCTTTCTAAGTTTACAAAGTAATTTTGTATTATTGCTGTTGTGCTGCAGACTGTTAATAAGCATGGCTACATTCATGCTTCTTATCAGGTAGAAAAAATGGAATTTTTGAGCATGAGCACTCATTCATTTTTTCCATAAATATTTCAGGTGATTTTGGTGGTTTGAAATAACCTATGCTTGAAGTCACAGGTTATTTGAAGCGTGACTAGTAAGTGGTTGGTTCAAGGTAGACTTGGTAGGTGATAACAAGCAAACTTTAGCCTTGCGGGAAGCTTCTCAGGAATGTGCCTGCTTTCTGCTTTCATTCTTCTGCGACGATTGAAACTGGCAAGCGTATCTACTTTTCAGGGTTAAAGGCCACAAAGATGGCGGCAAGTAAATCAGTCACAGTTTATTGACGGGGAAACTAGTTCCGCGTTTTCCGACGCATCATCAGTCCTGTAAATGTAAGGCAAATCTTACAAGCGAAATGTTGGCACTTGAAAACAAATAAACAAAAACACACGAACCGTGGCTAGTTACAACGACATTACTCGAGACTTTTGAATTTGCTGTAAAATTTCCAATCTAACAGTTAGCTGACTTTCTAGCAAGATCTTACCAAGCATTTGGCAGGTTTAGCAGGTAGCAAATTCCTAACCAAAAACCTGTTTCAACAGTTTTTCAAGATGAAAACGTTTACCCCTTCTTCATCAAAATATATACTTCTCTTCTTTATGACGTTTTCAATTGGGTAACACCAGGAAAAAGCACAACTAGCTGCCTGCAATCATATGGAATTTTTACTATGATGCAACGAAGCTGCTTCAAGCAGATATTTGTATCATAATAACAAGTAATTAGAAGCTTAAATGATTTGCTTATGTGCTTAGTGAGCGCGTTAGATCAAAAGACAACGTTGGTAGAATATGTTTTTATCCCAAGACACGATATTTCCAAGTGGTTCAGTTACACTAGTAAGTAGCCCACTATAGCAATGTCTGGTAAAAAAACTTCCTGTTAATCCAAAGCTGCCAAATATTCGACATATATGGTTGCCAGATTGAGAACTTAAAAGTTGGCTCAGTGCCTACTGCCTATCCTACTGATTCAAGAAAAGCCTTTTGCGAAGTTTGCAACAATGCAGTCATAGCGAAACACTGAGCTTGAAACGCATAACTGGTAGCAAAAGCATTCAGTTGAGACAAAAGAACTTTTTGCGTGCCCCCTGACATAACACGTTTTAAGTTACAAAGTCCAGATTTAGAAAGCTGTAGGGCTGAAGCTATGCTCAGATAGTTTATCGCTGAACATTGTTCTACTGTATAAAAACATGCAACCATTTGAAAGAGATCGTCAAGAACTGTGCGTCATACAATAAACGCAGTAAGCTGCAGTTACGTTGCTCAAAATGTTGACTGAAAGAACATTGTCGCGGTCAAGCTAGGCATTTTCAGTTCATGCTCATTGAGAGCGAGTGCAAGACGAAAAATTAATATGTTGCATAACTTTATAGGTTTCTTTTAATCATCTTAAAAATAACCGATTGTTTTAGCAGATTCTAGCTGAAAATTTGTGACAAGACTTTTAGCAGAATCTAGCAGTTTTTTGTGACACCATTTAGCAGATTTAAGTCACAGTCATCTGGCAACACTGGGGGCCAATACGATACACTCAGATTGTCATTTCATGATGCGAACTGGAGAGAGCCCGCAGAGAGTAAAACTAGTAGCTCGGATGCCTTGCCCCACACTTTATGTTTTAGCAGGTATTGAGATATTTTTTTAACTTAGGGCTCCGCGCTCTCGAAATTCTACGGGCCCCGCGTTACCTTAATCCGGCACTGAAGTGTGCTAGTATCAACCATGATAATATAAAATAAATGATGCAACGAGATCATTATTGTCATTGTAGAATGAGACCCATGTTAGTGATCAAGTAATTTCACTGTTTTCAAACTGTTGCAGTTCTTTGGCGGCAAACTGTCCGAACCAACAGAGGAAAGGAAAATTGTGGTCTGCCGAGCAGATAAGGACGGGAATAATGTTGTTCTTAATTACGAGAATTATGACGCTATTATGACCAAAGAACTGTAACAGTTTGAAACAATGGATGTGTCTGTATGGGGTGCGACGCTTACCTTGATAAACTGAGAAAAGATTGCAACAATCTTGTTGTCAAACTTCATACTGCAGATGCAATGAATGATGAATTGCTGCTACAATTAATTGGAATGAAATGCAAGGGCAACTCGTTCCACAAAGTCAACGGTGCATTAAGAAATGTTTTTCGTTGCAGTACACCGGCTTACGCTCACCCACTCTTCAAAACACAGAAGTTAACCCCGGAGAATTTATTGAACGTTAATATCAAAGACATACCGGTGCGCTAGCTGCAATCTGCCAGGAACATCAACACCTCACGCATTAGTGCATTTCTAGAATTGATACTGAAACCTATTAGGGCAGATTTTTGCAAAAACTGCCCAGACGAATTTTGTCAAAACAACCGTCAATACATTGTAGACCTGCTCAATTGGAAACCAAAACTTGAGAAACTGGTAAGCAAAAACCGGTGTTTACATCGCGGGGTAGATGTGAAAGCACTTTACCCAAGCTCGTGCAGAGACACGGTAACAAAAGTTCTTGAATATGCAATGGAGAAGCATTCCAACTTCAACAGCGAGGCCCATAAACTCATTGTCAAACTGAACGAATTTGCCTGAACAATGTTGGCACCCAATGTGGAAACCAATTATAATACCAAAAAAAACGGAATAATAACCGGTGACAACCACTCAGTCTTATTGGCAAACATTGCTGTGCATTACAGTACGTCGTACAGCGGATTGCTGGTGAGCTGCGTTAGGCAGAACTTTTCTGCATAATTATTAATGACATAACTTGGATAGCTACATCAGAATTGTCAAATGAACGCATTCGACAAGCACTAACTTCAGCATTTGCCAACAGTGGTTTGGAACTAACGTTTCGCCAAGCTTGCACCCCCAAACAAAAGGGTGAAGCTGAGTTCCTAGATGGTAATCATTGCATAACTTACTAAAGACTTCGCTAAACCCACAGGGGAGGGAAAGCAATTCATTAGCGGGAAATCACACCACCCAAAGACAAGATTCAAGTCAATCTTATTTGGAGAAGGAAAAACTGAGGCGTCTCAATCAAAGGAAAGAAGACTCCCTCAGCAGCTTATATCAACTAAAAGAAAAAGCGATTCTCTCAAACTTCCCTTTGCAGATGACTAATGACATGATGGCAATGGCATCAAATTGGGTAAAAAGGCTACGGCCAAAATGCGACAAGCATGCTGACCCACAGATTTGTACTCTATGTCTTTCCCCAACCTGGTAACTCCAACAGAGAAAAAAACTTAAAACCGAAGTCAGTGATAACCTATACAAAACACCTACTACAATTGGGCAAATACCTACAAACTATACGCACCTTGCTTCAAGCAAGACGACGGAGTGTGCCAAAGGTGTGTCGGGACCTTGCGGTCACTGTGCCCTTTGTGTTGGCCATGGAAAATACAATAAAGCAATGGCATCAGATGTATCGCAAATAATGAGCAAAACTAAAACTCTCCCGCTGAGCCAGAACTTAACATGCGCAAACTATGGTATTTGTCTAGCGACTTGTGTGATATGTCATGAACAGTGTGTCGGCCAAACCACGAACATATTTTCCAAGAGGGGGTCATCTCACCGCAGTAATTGGAACAGACCACATTGTAAAAATGGCAAAAATGACAAAGATGAAGTAGCCTTGTCGTGGCACTATTCAGTTTTCCATGGTATCGTAAATAAACCACCTGCACGTGAAGCTCATACACTGTTATTTTTGTTGAACAACATGATTTTCACGCTCTGAAAATCTGTGAAGATAAATGGGCATCATGAACTTGACGCTCAACTTAACATTCAAAACCTGGTCCTTCCCCGCGTGAGATAAATTTCGTGATGTTCTGCACTGGTCGTGGACGTGTTTTGACCTCTTTCACCAACAACGTGCTGTCGATTTTCCCGTCCGTCAAAGCGTTTCAAAAGCGCACACTGAAATTTGGTTGCCAACGCTACCAATGCAGTTTATTTTTACGCATTCTGCAGAATTGCTGAACCATACGGCGTGTGGTTTCAAGCTAAAGTGGACCGGTTGCCTTGCTCAATGAAGCGAAATTCAAGTGAATGCAATTACCTGAGAACAACGTATTTTATACTCGTAGTGTTAATCATCCCAGCTTGTGTTGTGACTTAGTTTAAGTTAAGTTATATTTGCAGTAAGTTTCGAAGCTCTAGTGAATGCATTGAGAAAGACTTACGTAATTTCGAGTTTTAAGTGTCGCTGTTGTGTTGTGTGATTTATTCACTTCAAGCTTGAGGTTGTTTGCTTTCTCCACCCTTTTTTTAGCCTTTCAACGTTTCACATGTTAGCACTGGTTGCAGATTAAAGGAGTGAAAATGCGTAGTGTTACGTACAATCGATTTCCTACTAAAATTCTGCGATAAATTCCTTGCTTGTCTCACTTGTGGAGTGAAGTTACTTGAATACAGATATGTTCAGGTTTGAATCATCACAAAAAGTAGAATAGAGCCCAGTCGGTTGATTCCTCTAAAGCCTACAGAAAACCTAGAGCTTTTAAGTGCCACTTTAGTGATGTTCAAAAATATGAGTTTGGAGATCAGTGTATGACCAAATCAGTATAACTTATTCCTTAGGGCATCTGACCAGAAAACTGTATGATTATTTCAGATGTCCTGGGAACAAAATAAACGCTGTTCTGATGTGATTTGTTTTCTGTGGCATGATTTGATGTTTTGTTTATGGTAGTTCCCAAATAAGCTGGTATTGATGCTGACACTGACCAGTTGTGACTGAAGGCGCCTGTTCCTTGATGCGAAAAGTTTACCATTTTGCCTCAGTGATTAGAACTGTCCGCTGACGTTTTACTGGTGATCAAAAACAACCTGATTATCTAGAAACCAAAGCCATCGCCTAGGGACCATTTTAAAATGTAGCTAGTTGGTATTTGGAAATGTTGCATGGGCATGAAGCAGAAAAGCGCAAACATCGGTTGACAAAAAAACAATGTAGAGCAATAAACTGTAAAGCGATTTGCTTCTCTTGTGGCAAATGTTGAAAAGATCAAGTTTTTTGTGTCTTTTCCTCCATTTTTTTCTAATCGTTCGACATTTTACTAAAAATTCCAATTTTAAACAGATTCATCAAAACACAACCTGCTTCAATTTTTTCCACCGCAGTATTCCGTAATGTTGATATCAGAATCCTGACTTTACTAATTCAAATCGCATTCGATATTTCTGATTATGGCCGATCTTCTAAAAACATATTGTAAAAACCTCATACTTTGCAAAATACTGGTTTGTTCATGTCACGTTTGCGTTCTTCAGTGGAAAGAGCAATCTTTTGCACCACTGTTGTTGGATTCGCATCCTCTTCCTTCTATCTTCATTATCAAAGTGTTTTCGCAAAGCCCCATCATGTTTGGCTTTGCTCTCGTTTCTCCTTCGTTACGTAACAAGTCGTATTGTGTTTCAACTCACCTTCTATCCCAGTGGTTCCCAACCTTTTTTTATGCATTCCTCCCTTGGCTCATTTTGGAACTTTTCATTCCTCCCCTGTTACACAATTTCAGCAGCGTGGCTGAAAAGG
>JGI24159J19872_10006874_pt1 | contig 14867 bp, 10 predicted proteins | sample Ectturendosymbi4_FD_19872 | JGI IMG/M metagenome (IMG submission 19872) | reverse complement strand
CTACAACAACAGTAATCATTTAGAACGAGAGACGTGTGACCACCCACATGTTGTCTTACCATTTTTTACCAGCCCAAGGCTATGTTTAGGAATTAACCCGCTGGATCCGATTCTTTTGTGGGGGATTCGCAGACATTTCCTTCTTGGCGATATCTATTCCGTTCTATTTATATCCGGCTTCGTTCCGAAACAAAACGAAGTTTCGAAACAAAACGAAGGACTTCGGCGTTCGGCCAACAACTACCATCTCAGCTACCCAAACGCAATGACGCTTAACGTACAAGACATGGAGCGTTGTTGACAACGTGGAATGACATGCCATGAACAGATATCAAACATCCAGACGGCACGCTCGTCCTTTATTGAAATTCATGCCGTTAAAGAAACCCTCTGCAATCAATCAAGTGCTCAGGCTTGGGCATCAGATCAACTGCATAAAAATTACCTCCTTTCGCAAAGAAAGACTGTGTTAAGATTTTAACAAATAAGACTGATTCTCACTTACAATGGTTATCCCTACATAATAACACTAGGTTTGTCTTCCCCAAGTCAACCAATTTATTTCCAATCAACACAGAACCTGGCGGGACTGCCACTCGGCACTCCAGGCATACAAAGGTTAAATGAGAAGTTAGGGAGGTTAAGTCTCAATAACGCCACAAAGGGAAGACAACTTGTACCGGCTGGGGGTTGGATCTCAATAGATGTTCTGAGTAGGATTAATTGGGATATTATTCATTTTTACTATCCGGACAACGGATATATCGGTATCTTTGTGTTTTAGCTAACCGGTTAACCGCATAATAACCGCTAATTGTTGGACAATTAAATTCACGAGATTTGCGTGATAAATTGTTTCTAAAATCATGACACAGTTTTATTGTAAATATGCGCACACGCACTCTACGAGTATCTGTGACGAAAACCGTACATGTTTAACATTTACTGCTTCTGTAACGCATTTCTTATGAAGCATATCACAATGCAGACTTCACCTTACATTGCGAAAGAACTTCTGTAAAAATAATAATTACGTGGTTTTAGCTGAAGTTTGGTCGCCCGGATCTGGAAACAAAGAATACCCAAACTTATTTTGAAAGCGCAGAACGTATTAGTAACGTTATTTTTTTATCCGGTTAACCGACAGAATTATATTTAGATATCGAATAGCAAAAAAACTCTCGGTTAATCGGCTAACCGTTATCCGGATAATCCAACCAACCCCAGTTCTGAGCCCCGATTCAAAGTACTGACTTTGCCCTTTGCAGGATAAAATCACGTTTTGCCTGTGCTGCAAGTCATAACACAAGCTCATGAGTATATTAGCGCGTATGGAAACTTTTCTCAGGCAACTCAAACACGAAAGTCAGCTTTGTTTTTCTTTTTTCACAGAACCTGTAGCGAAGTAGGTTCTTCATTGCAAAATAAACAAAAATTGGTTTCAAAGCCGCGAGCTGATGAAGCTGCAGATGATGACACATGGTCAAGATACTCCAACCGACGACAGAGTTTCGCCTTTTTACATTTTACCCCGTTCTGATCCTTACGCGAACGCGGTCCCGATAGAAAACGTTTCTACTGCGGATCAAGCTTTTCCGGTCGATTCCAACTGCCCCGTTGACTTGCGTCAGTCCCGAAGCAGCCCTACGAGCCAGCACGAGCAGCCATATTACCAGCAGCCATCGGCAGTCGCAATGGGTTGCAGCAGCGGCAATTCGCTGGGCCAGCAGCCAATGTCTAATGTCGCTTCTGATGACCTCCTGCTGGTGGAAGAACACCTTCGGCCTCTGATCAAGCAGGAGTTGCGCTACACCATCCAAAGCAAACGTATGGCTCGCGGCTTGCCGAGCACGTTTGAAAACGAACGAAAAGAGTCAGTTGTTGAAGTAAGGGATGAAAAGATCTTTTGTTTTAGTTTGTTTCTGAATTAACCTGAACGAAGATTTAGAATTTCCGCGCTATTTCCCTTGAGTCATAATTAATGCACATCACCATTGCTGCATCACGGTTGCACCATTGTTGCATCAGCAAACTGAAACGCTCTGTGTATTAAGTACAGCGTACAAAACAAACTAACCAAAAGGATGCTCGGTGTCATGCTGTAAAGCGTCTTCCGTTAGTACAGCATGATGTGACGTAAGCGTGAAATGAGCCTAAGTGCAGTCGTCCTTGGTTTGGTGCCAGAGAACGAAAGATGAAACATGTTCGTTCCAGTTTACACTTTCCTTTCACTCCATTTGTCAACTTCAGTTAATATAACTGTTGGTCTGTTTCAGGAACCTTCCTTTGAAACGCAATTGAAGAGAGCGCGAAGACGAGAACGTAACAAAGTTGCTGCTGCAAAATGCAGATTCAAGAAAAAGATGATTTCCGAAAAGCTTCAAGAGGTGAAACTATAAGGAATTAAAAAATCATTGCGGTCTTGTATCAGTGATTCGTCATAGATTGTATTGCTGCTGAGCTTAGTCGCCACCGTTTTTATTATTTAGAAAATATTATTAAGCATTCCTTTGGGATGGTAGAGCTCTGCACCATAGCGAGTCGTGGCATACTTGATTGCGACCCCAGCTGCTGCATTTTGAAGAAAAATGTTCGTAAATTTGGCGTATATATCGTGATCTACAAAAAATCATTGAAAAATGTTTTTCGAGTTTCACAAATGATTCTCTATACTATAGCCATATTCACGTGGACACTTTTCAACGTGTCATGCCGGATATCAAAATGTTTTGTAATATACTCATATTAATGGAACATTGAGATTCGTTTCAAAATGCTACTAATTATAAATACTTGATGTTTCTATTATTGTTGTTCGAAGTTGCTTGCTACAGTGTAAGAAACAGTAGTTTCGCCTTCGGTACGGTAGAAAAGCAATGCCGAACAAAGCATGGCCTCAAGGTTTTGGTACACGAATTTTATTTGATCACCTCATTTAAACAGCTTTGTGTAACTTATTGATAAAAAACTTTTTTTAATTAAAGTGGCCCTATTTTAAAGGGATGCGACATTTGTAGCTTCTTGCGCACAACACGAAACGTAAATGCGTGATGTCATTTTTTAGGAGTCCGAACACTTGGAACACGTCAATCTGACTTTGAAAAGAGAAATACAGAAGCTTCAAGAGGAGCGACAAAAGCTGATTTACATCTTGAACCTTCACCGCCCGACCTGCATCGTCAGAAGTCCAGCCGCATCGGCGAGTCACGCTTCAACGTTTCTGATGGACCTCAGCAGCAACGAGGGGAGCAACGACACGCCTGGCGAAAGCAGCAGTCACGGCAGCGATGCAAATCAGTCGACCGTATCGCCGCAGCAGCCTACCCCGACCTCCAGCGGCAGAGATTGGGAAGTACGGGTGAACAGCGAACAAACTTACATAGAAACCATGCTTACCACGACGCACTGTCCAACTAGTGTGACACAAGCAATTACCACAGTCATCTAGATCCATTGGAAAGGCGTCTGTTGTGAACGGGAAAAAAGATGTAACTCGAAAATGAGTGAAACTTCTCTTATTCCGATGGAGAAGTTGATTGAAACACCTGAAGATTCTGAAACTCGTCACTTGCCATTTTTACATTTTCGTATGCAAATACTTTATATTGAAACAAACCTTTTCGTTTTGCAAAAATTAAAAAACTAAAAAAAATTGATAAATGCAGCTGGCTGTCTGAGGAAAAAGTAGCTGTAGCACGTGTAAACGTAGTATGTAGCGTGAAGCATTTTCTCAGCTGAACTGCCCATCCACGTGGCGTCTTGCATATTTTAGAACAGCATATAAGTGTTTGTATGCCGTGCTTGTGGCACAGTTGAGTATTTTTTACTACTCCATTACAAATAATTTTTGTTCTTTGTGTACTTTGATTGACTGAACGATTTCCTAATGTTTTCATAAAAGTTCCCTGTCGTGGCAAGTTCAAACGTTGAAACGTTGATTTAACGTTGTTCTTGGAATACTAAAATAAACTAATCTTTCTGCCTCACTGTTTCACCGCCAAATCAGTATCTCTGTCACTCCGTTGTGGGTTGACCGAACAACAACTGCACGAGCGGTGCAATCACGCTGTAAATTTGCTGATGTCGCTAGGAATGAATCCGTTGTTTGTTTATCAGCACAATTGTGTTGAGCGTTGAGTGTAACGGCTTTGCTGCTCTTTATATTTCGAACGCTGCATTTGCCCGCCATCCACGATGTCAATTATTCTTGCCACTGAGATTTGATACGCGGGCTTTGTGGCCCAAAATCACTGTTAACTCCTTCAGTCAATATGCCTCTCAATATACAGAAAAACGTGCGTTTTTTGGCAAATAAACTTTGGTAAAAATGTAAAACACGTTGTTGATTATTTGCAACCGGATTGATTGCAGTGCTGCTGCTGTTTGTAAACGAAGTTGCAAGCCTCACGGATGACTTAGGTAAAAAACGTGGCTTTGTTTTCATTCGCAGCACAAGTGTTGACAACGATTACGTTTGGCATTAGCCGTATAGAACCTTACAGTCGTACGGAAGTAAACATTCACCTGTCGTTGAAAACCTTCGCCTCCATTGTCTCACAACCATCCTTCATGAACCTCTTCTATACAATGCGAAAGTTCTGTTCTTCTCTAACTTAATTTATTACATTTTATTAGAAAAATAACTGCTCTGATTCTTCCCCACGATCAGCACGACTTGTTCAACAAGTCTGCGCTGTGAAGATTTAGAAATTAAAAGTTTTTTTTACCGTTTGACTTGTGTTGGTTTGTTTGAAGCAAATATTTGTTTTAATAACACGACGCAACGCAAGCTGGACTATCCGCTTTTCCACAACGTTCCAGCACTCATCATTATGTTGTGCGGCCTCAAGGGATTTTGTCGCTCACTGAATCCCAAGCGGAGACGTGAGGCGTGAGTAACCCTCAAAAATCCTTTGATCTTCCATTTCGTTGCATCAAAAACGGGAACGAATTCTCGTTTCAGTAAACCTCCTCACTAAATGCCTGCGTGCGACATATCAATCGCAAAAACCTTCGGACATGTCCTTTTGGGCAAATTTGCAAGTGCAAATGTGAAGCCCAGAGTGGAGCGCTATTTAAGGCCCACTTTGTACTGGATCGTACTGACTGTAGGACCTGTTGTCTCCTTTTGAGCTGTCTGCAATAATACAAGCAAAATTTGACATCAGATATACAAAATGCCGCTGAAAGAATACTACCCTAAAACCTGAAAAGGTAACGAGCAACAAACCACCAACTTAACACTTGAAGCAGTGGTACACACCAAGAACACATACACTTTTATATAAATAGAACTCCACGGGTCGACTACAGATTGCACTTTGAAACCTGAAACCTGTGATCTAAAACGTTTGGTTCTAGACCAGACGAAGGGTGGCTGCTGAAAACACTGCCTTTAGCCAGCACAAGAATTGTTTCTTTGTCCTAATTAGGTAAAACTTTTGCTTTCGACTGAAGTGTTGGGTGGGCATGGTGTTTTGGACGACGTGCCCCTCTGCGTTACAGAACTTAAAAGAAAACGTTTAGGAACCTCTATTGGTATGGTCAGCTGAGTTTGATGACCTCCGGGTCTTTTCGTTGGCCATGTAAGATAAAATAAACAAGTATTGTCTGTCTGGTATCCGAGACTGGTCTTTTAAAGAAGCGGTGATGCAGAAATTATTAGCACAGCACCACGCTATGTTCCAGTGCTTTATATTCAACTGCAAGCACATGATTTACCTCTTCTACATAGCAGCTGATGACGCAGTCAAACGAGGTCAACTGCTTTGCGAAGTGGTGCTCTCTAATGAAAGCGAACCCCACTGAGTATTTGTTAAAGCGTCGGTATAGTGCAGTTGCCAACGAAGGATTTGCGTCTTCTGCAATATCATTTCATTAATTTGGCCATTTGCCCACAATGGCCATTGGCCAACTTGCCCACAAGTCATGACATCCAACCGAAAACGGACATCTACAGTTTTGCTTTTCACAACTTCTCTGCCCGATATTAATGACGAAAGCAGGAGTATCTGATTTTCGAAATAGTAAAAAAATCTGCCGGATTTCTTCCACGCTTGGGTTGGATTCATTGTTTCTTCCCGAAGTGCAGCGGCACCAAAACAGAGGTAGTCGTGAAACACCACCTAAAAAACAAATTAACGTTTAAGTTGATGGAAAAGTATCTTCGGAGGGTGCCGCCAGCTTATTATATACCTAGAAACGGTGCCGCAAGCTTTCGATGGTGTGACAAGGGTGCGAAAAGGGTTATCTTGAGTCGAGAAAGGTTGGAAATCACTGGAATGCAACAACGACGACCTCCTCGGAAGCAAGGGTACATTGGTTCCCACACCTCTATGTTTGCAAGGACGTTGCTGTGAAATTATCGTAAGTTCTTGTTTTAAATGATATGCCAGCAAGCCAACACTATCTGCACAGGATTGTCACGTCAAAAAATAAAAATCTGAAAATTATTCTTTCCCAAATATGCAAAAGTTCTCCTCACCTCAAACATAGTTTCTTTTCACCGCATTCTCGGAATATTGGGGATGGACTGACAGCTACAGTCACTGAATCAACCTTCCATGAGTTAATTCTCTCTCACTGTTGTGTAAATTGCTCAGGTACCTTCTTCCGTGCTGCTATTGTTGCATTTTTTCTGTTCGAGCCCATTTTTCTGGTGTATAATTGGAGTTCGCGTTTTTGTTGTACAAAGTCATGTTATTTTTTTATTTTTAATGGTTCTCTTTTACAGATACTTAGTCATTCCTATGTTTTTTTCGAGCTTACGCCTTTTTTGAGCGTTGAGCACACTAGCGGCTATCATGTCATCCATTGTTGTTAAGTGCGCTATAAAAGGCACAGTATAGAGACACCATTCGGGATTCTGTATACTTTGGGCAAGATATATTGGCTTCTTTCGCACTGGCACAATTTTGGCAGGTATGACCATGCCCGCTGCATGCAATCGATAAGGTGTCAATCACTGGTTCCAAGGCAAGGAGGCAGCCCATGTGATGTCGACCTTGAGTCTTAGATCATAAAAACGTCAAATAAATAAAGAGGTCCGCCGAACATTATATTTTTTACAATGAACGACATCAAGAGCCGTAATTTGATGCTCCTTCCCCCCAAAAACAACCATGATGCGTCCTTGAAATGGCGCTCCTCATCCAAAATGCTGCTCTAACAAAATAACTGACCTTTTTTGCTCTTCACTTTGTTTTCTTTGTATGTTGGCGCCCTCTTTACCGTTTTTCCCCCTAAGCAGCATGTCTAAATCCGCTTCGGGGTCATTCCATCATTCCATAACCTACTTCTACTATATTTGTTAATTATTCAGAATTCAAAATGTTGGAGATTTCAGTAAAGATCTATTGGCAATCTACTTGCAAGCTTAAGTCAGCAAATCATTTACCTGACATAAAATAAATGTAACATTGCTAGAACACGTGCTTAGCCCCTGTTGCTAAGGCAACAGGTGTCTTAACTACAGGAATCCAAAAATAGCTACATATTCCAAGGAAGATATGAACAACATTTATCTGATAAGGCTCAATGTTCTAAAGCGTCCTTGTTTTCAATCACAAAAATATGTCATGCCTATTGCTTGTCGGACCCTTCAGAAGCACTCGACAGCGAAAACCCTTCACCAATTAACAAACTTTTAATGTTCCATTGCCGGCAATAGGTCCTTCTCTTCTAGTTAAACAGAGAAAGTTCGTTGCGAACGAACATGTTGATCGAGAGCATTTGTTGCCACCTGCGTTCTGCTTCTCTTAATTTAAGTGCTGCTGGCAATACGAAAACTACTCCATTACAAATATATTTGTATCGGAAAAATGTTTAGTAATTCCGTAGTCCGATGAAAATGTTCCAAAATACCAAGCTTATGGACGAAACATGCAATATACTATTTTCTCGACAGACCCCAAATTTTCTGTAGTGCGGCGTCGTTACAAGCAGCTCAGGTACTTTTATTTCACTTACACAAAACTACGGTCAGCAATTATGCGTGCCAAACGAGTTTTGTTGGACGTACATTGTGCTGTACAGAATAACTGCGCAGGTCGCTCTAGCTTAGTGTCCACAACAGCTTCATAAGTTTATTGCCTTGGGACAACTTGTGTTCAAGTAATTCGTCTCCGCAAAGATGACGCAGTCGAATCTTTCAGCAGATTTTCAGAGGAAAGTGATTTCACGTAACTCCACGCATGGGTGTCTGAAGTGGAATTCAGGGCGCCTTGGCACCGTTGGATTTTGAAAATTGATTTTTTCCTAGTAACTTTTTAGTAGTAGACAAATATTTTTCTCTTGGTTTCGAGTTGGTAAAATCAAACTTCATCACTGTTGGCCCCCTCTGCAAAAACCCACTATTGGTCCCCTGGAAACAATCCTTTCGACGATCAATGCCACTATGACTCAACACAAAGTGGTAGTAGCATGCGTAAGCAGCAAGGTGTAAGCAGGGAGGAGCTAAATGCTACACACTGGGAAGGGAGACACAAAAATCGGAAAATAAATAACTACGTGTGTAGTACGAAAGGAGATAAAATTAATGGGCAAAGTGGAATGGGAAAAAATTTAATGAACATTGCAATAAAGGGTAAATATAATTTCCGACCAGGGAGGATCATGCTTTGAATAACATTATGTGCGGTTGGTTTGTTGTTGAGCCATTTACCTTCTCAGGTATCCAGAGAGTCAAAATTGGTCTAGGTTGTTGTACAAAAGCTACAGTGCAAGAGCATAAAAAGGTGGATTATACGATGCCAGGGAACACTTCATAGCGCCGTAATAAGGTCGTTTGGTCACTGCTGCGTCAGTGATCACCATCCTATCTTTCTTCTTGCTAAAACAGTACCCAAGCAAAACAAATTAACTATATGGAAAAGAGATAATAGTTAAGTCACAGCAGTGACCAACACCAAGCGAATGAATCGCAATTTATTTGCACAAGGAAACTAGTTTCGTGTGAATGATATGCTTGATGTGTTCCACACGAAACTAGGTTCCTTCTGCAAACAAATTGCGATTGATTCGCTTGGTGTGGGTCACTGCTGTGACTTAACTATTTGCTGAATGATGGGAAGAAGCTTGAATCACTGCAACAAGATGGAGGCAGAACCAGGCAGGGGATTCCTCAAACAGCTTGCTGCAAAGCTAAAGCTTTTAATTGTCTATATGGAAAAGATGTTATAAACAATTCAACCCAGAAAAATTTTAATTGCACTTACCAAGAAACTTACAAGTAAATTTTACGAGTAACCACGAGAATCCAAATGAAGAATTCAACAACGTTTTTAAAATTTTCAAACCTTTTGTGGACCACAATGCACCACTAATCAAATTAAGTAGGAAATTGACCAAGTTGACCTCAAAACCTTGGATAACAAAACGTTTGCTAATTTCTATTAAAACCAAAAACAAGCCATAAAGAACAGCTATGAATCGTGGCATGTCTGCTGAAAAAGAAAGCGAAACTCAATCATCATAAAATCCAGCTGTTAGAGAACTCCATTATTCCAAGAGAAACTTTGGGAAACAATCAATAAAGTAATTGGTAAAAACTCTGTTGACAATTCCAAACCAATTATTCAAAAAACTGTCCTTACTGCTTCCTTCGTTCAACCCAACCAATCTGTTGCTCAAGTTTAAATCAATTTTTTACATTAGTTGGTCCATCACTTGCCAGAACCATACCTCCCACTGCAACTGATTCCTATTTACCTCCTTCACCACAAATCTGCTCTTCCGTGTTAATAATTCCAACTTGTTCAGAAGAAACACAGAAGCTTATCAAATTACTTGATGACAAAAAGTCTACTGACCCTTATGATATTGCTGTCAGATTAGATAAGTTGAGTAAATATATCATATCCGCTTATTAAACAAATATATTTAATCACTGCGTTCAAAACGGAGTCTTTCCAGATAAATTGAAACTTGTCAAGGTTTTCTAGTTGTTTAACCTGGTGCTGAAGATATCGCTTCCAACTATAGACCAATATCAATATTATCACACTTTTCCAAAATATTTGAAAAACTGATGCACAAAACTTGGATAGCTTCCTAGATACTAATAACATAATTACAAAACACCAATTTGGCTTTCGTTCTGGACTTTCTACATTTCTGGCTTCAAACTAACTTCATAACAATATATTACGTCTGAATGACTCTGGACAGTACATTTGTGGAATTTTTCTTGATTTGAAAATAGCATTTGATACTGTAAATCACAAAATATTACTAGAAAAACTCAACCATTGTGGAATTCGTGGTTTGGCTTTAAACCTTTTCACATCATATTTACAGAATAGACAGCAATTTGTTTATGCGAATGGAGTTCAATCTGATAAGATGCAAATCACTTGTGGTGTGCCGCAAGGTTCGACTCTTGGTCCTCTCCTATTTTTGTTGTATATTAATGATCTCCACCAGTCATCCAATTTTTTTTGTAATATTTTTGCTGATGACACAGCATTACTTATTTCTGATAACGATCTTACCAATTTGGAGAAAAAAACTAATATCGAATTAAATAGAGTATTCAGTTTGTTGCAAAAGAATAAACTTACATTAAACCTATCTAAAACAAAATTTATTTCATTCAACAATCATGACTCACTTATAACTCTAAACATAAATTGCAACAATGTTCCATTAGAGCAAGTTAACTCCACTAAATACTTATGCACCATAATTGATTCCAATCTAATATGGAAAGAACAGATTGCTTCAGTTGAAAACAAAGTAGCTCAAGGATGCCACACCCTCTTCAAGCTTCAGCCAATTTTTTATATTAAGATACGGAAAGTCTACTTCTCTTTAATTTATCCTCATCTCCACTAGCAATTTTGACCTGGGATAAAGTCCCTGCAACGTATTTCACTCATCTGAAACCGTGGCGTACGTAGAAACTTTTCATGGGGGAGATTTCATTCAGTGCCATATGGTGGGCTCTTGTAGTTGGTGTGCGTTGTTTGTGACGTCACAATCTGACGTCATATTCATGTTTTCAAACCAACGTTTTCGCGAAGTTAGTTGACATAATATGCATATTCTTCTACACGCACTACCCTCATTTTATGTGTCATTGCACTGAATATAAAGTATCAGCGCTCCAAGTTAGAATATCGGAGGATAATACACTCAACGCTACGACACAGCAGTTCATAACTGCAAAAATATCAGCCTGCGTATTAAAACAGGGGAGTAATACCCACTCATCTCATTACTGCCTCAATTTGCAACTACAAAATGAGGCTGCGCTAATGTCTTGTCCAGCAATGTCCAACCCGCGGCAGTCGAAGGTTTTGTGCGGCCCAGTTTAGGTTGTCGCTGTAGTAAAAGTATCCTACATACTGACAACCTGTCCTTATTTTTAAACTTTTGGATTTGACATTTTTGATGCAGGTGGTCCTCAGTGCCACTTTAACACGTCTGTCGCCAATGCAGTTGGGATTCGAACGCTTTCAGTACATTATCTTAAGATAGATTTAGTTTGTTAAGATCAAAGTAAGCCATGCAATGTGCGGCCCTCATTAATATGTCATTCAATGTGCAGCCCTGGTTAAGATATAAATACAATTTTTGGCTCCGCAAGCCATATGGGTTGGACATGGCTGGTCTTGTCGAATACGAGCAATCGAGCATAGAAAGTTTACGGCTGGACTGGCTGGAGTACACCCCTGTTTGCAAGATCGAATCTTGCTAAACTACACAAGAATTGAGAATGCGCACAAAGTTCGCAACAATTCGCTTTTTTGTTATGCATAGAAGTCCAGCAAAGTTTCAGTTTTCCTTTTTCCCTGCTAAGACATTATCAAATGCCTGAATGCTGCTATGTAAACAATTGCTAGTCTTGAACTTGTTCAACAGTTCTATCATGCTACAGAAATTGGTAATGCGATCAGTGCATGCGCTGATCAGCCGTAGCAGACAAAATAAAGACAATTGTTTTGGATAAAGTGAACTGTCGCGGAGCACATTCTTGAACTTGCGTGTTGAACGAAAGATATGCAAAAAGTGGTGAGATGGTTTCTGGACGCAGACGATAACTCAGATTCCCACTAAAACCTGATCATTACTATTTGGCCCATTTGCAATGCTCCTTGAAATTTGCATGCAAATTCATTCCGTGGTGTTTGCATTAAGTTGACAAATTAACAAGCAGAAAGTATGCTAAAACAATTGATCCCCTTTGCGCAGGTAATAAAGTCATTGCAAAATATCAAGCTCAAGGGGGAGTTTCAACCCCAACCCCCTTGCCGACGCCCTTGATCTGAATGCACTTCATAACCGTTCGATACGCTATAATTGTAAAATATCTAAAGCTACTCACATCCCCATGCTAGATTTATATGACTCATGCAAAATATTTCAAATTAATCAAGTATATGAATACGAAACAGGAAAATTTATGTACAAATAGTTCACACTTGCATTCCAGGTTTCATCTCCTACTGTTTTACTCATATTAACGAAAGACATTATCCTACTAAAATAGCTACTAATCTCATTACAACTTCATCAAAAAATCTGTAACACGAAGATCTACACAATACACAGGGCCAAGATTCTGGAAAAATACTCCCAAAGACCTAAGAAATGTACCATTCCTAATTGTTTTTCCAACATACAAAAAATACTTACTGGATCAAGTTACGTTATAATATATCTCTTCCCAGTGTTTTTTCATCAGCAAAATACCTCTTTTAATTTTTTATGTCGAATCAGTTTTCCTTTATGTTTGGTGTGGGAACGGCGTTCCCAAACCTTTTTTTTTAGCAATACACCGCTGCCTATGCCAGCAATAGTTTTTGTACAAAAGTTCAGCTCAGCACGAAATCAGATGATTTTTTATCGACCAACATTCTGTTGTCTCTAATAATTTTTTTCAACCTACTGTACAATATTCCTAAAACTGCGTTACCGCGATATAGTCGCGTTTCGTACAAAAAAATGAGTGTATGAGAATTTGGTCATTGACTCACTGCAAACTTCACGTTTCCAAATATAGTCTGATCATTTTCAATGCCCTTGTAATGCAATAAATACTTTCCAGGGCAAAGTGCCAGCATAATTATTGCTTTCGAGTTTTTTTGGTATGTTTGTCTCTACGCGTACCCCAAACGTTTTTTTGGGAGGGANGGAAAGTTGTGCTTGCTTTCGAAATGATATACCTTTTCTCGACCTTCAAATCATTTTCTATGGTCAAATGACTTCGATAATCGACAGCATTTTGTTTCAAATAGCTTGTGATAAATAGTTTTCTAATGATGGGCAGGTATTTCTGTAAACAAATTTCGTCATTTTGACTAGACAATCGTGATGTTCAGGGGCGTAACGAGGTAAGATGGCGTCTGGGGAAAGAAACAAGTTTGGCGCCCCCATGTTCGAACCTGAGGTCTTTCGGAAGCAAATGCAGGCCGACTGTTTTGAGAAAAAGTGTTTGTGACGTTGTTGCGACTTTTTGTCCCCCCCGCAGTGATTCAGCATCCGGGGAATTGTGTCCCCCTTGCCACCCCTCGTTACGTCTCTGGTGGTATGCAACAAAAATCGGAAAATTTTTCGAAAATAAAAAATCTTCAAGTCCGAACGTCATGAACTTCTATTCCATAAACATCTGCAATTTTCGAACACAATACGGCATGGGTGTTGCAGACTGCCAACAAGGTTACTGGCGGCATTTCAGGTTTCTTCGTACAGTTTTTGTGTCACTTCTAATCCTGCACCACGCGTTTTTTCGGCGTGGNCCTGTGTTTGTTTTGCTAATAATAAAACTTTTTCGACATTCAACAAGTTACTTTTTTAAGGTTAAATAAGTTTGAGAATAATATTTGAATTGTTTTGAAGGCCGCTTCTGCTCCGGAAACGTCCCAGTAAGCCTGGGTAATGGTGAGAATGCGATTTAGCCAAAATGTGTTATCGTTATTTACCGTGTTTATTAAATAAAGTTACCTGAGCAGTTGGGTCCATACAGTCAGTATACATCCGGATGAACTCATCCTTGAGCTCCCCCCAAAAAAAATCCTGGATCCGCCTATGGACGTGTCGTACGCATGACCGATTTTTTCATTTCGGTAAATGCAGTATGCTACTGCAAATGGAGAAGTTGGTCATTGTGTAACGTAAAATATTCGTCCCAACGTTGCAAAGGGAGTTTCTTCACTCTTCAGTTTTCTGGAACGATATCCACACATGAGGGTGAGAAATTGAAGGAAAAACTTAAATATTATGTAACTTCTTTTCAAGCTGAAAGAGTAGGAAATGTGGAAAACTAAAACAACAACCCAGTCAACGTAAAGTTTTTCGCCAAAATATCAGACATCTGAAATTTCTCTCAAAACATCAAATCTGATGTGAAGCATCAGAAGTGGCAACACGGCTTGTCAGTGTCACTTAGAAACAAGAGCTGAATACGTTTCTAGGATCTTGTCCAAAGCGGTCAATCACCCTTTCAACGAAACCTTGCTTGTTTTTGCTGATTTTTTCACGAGGAACGCTCATCATACATCAGTCAGACAAGTGGACCGCTATGTTGACACGACGCATGCAGCAAAACGCCTTCTACCGTTACTTGAAGTGAACCTTTGAAGATTTGTTGTTATGTTATTGTTACTCAATAAAGACCAACGATAGAACAATCCGCTAGCAAGTTTCACAACCTTCCTCTGCAGGAAGAAGAGCGGACATGAGTGAACTGAAAGTTCATCACTGCATGGCACCAGAATAGTGAACCTGGTTCTTGTACTTAAGCACTGTCTGTGCACACTGCACAAGTAACAAAATCAGCACGCATTGATGTTATTTAATGGAAATCGATTTCGCCATACGGCATCTTCAGTCCAAGTAAATTAAAAGTAAAAACGAGTGGAAGTACG
>JGI24159J19872_10006873_pt1 | contig 14867 bp, 11 predicted proteins | sample Ectturendosymbi4_FD_19872 | JGI IMG/M metagenome (IMG submission 19872) | reverse complement strand
GACTTTGAAGTGGATGCTCCGAAATGTTTGTTGGAGAATCATAAATGTAACGCAACTGCCAATCTGAATTGAATAGAGTTGTAAAGAGTAGGTCGCGTCTTTGAAAAAACAAATTGCTGAAAAAGCACCACATTTACTATTTTTAGAGTTCCATCATGCAAAGGATAAACTTTTCAACCTCTGGGTACACATTGGGTCAAGACAGAACTTATCAGTCAGTCACCGGCAGCATAGAAGCAACGTTTCAAATCTGTACCGTTTCCAGTTTTGAAAGTGTTGAACTTCATTTTCAGGAATGTGACAATGGTCCCGAACCTCATCATTTGGGCGCATGCGATCCACTATAACGCCTGTTTACACTGCGCCATTATTGGTGCGTTTCTTCGCGGTGACATCATCGCACGGAAGCAAATAAGATAGCGGAGAAAGTGACCAACAATTTCGCGAAAACGTTGCAGATAAATTTCGCTTAAAATTATTGCTTGCAACTTCTTCGTGATACTTGTTTTTTATTGCACTACGCTTACACGCACCTTCTGATGTTGTGAAACAAACTGTGTGATGTTTCGTGACCAATGAAACGGTGGAAAATTCTTTAACATTTGCGGAACATATCTTAATGCTGACAATTGGTTTTTAAATGTCTCTGCCGAAACATCGTCATCTCAATCGGCGTTTACTTCACAGTTGCGGCATTGTTAGTTCCCTTTTTGTATCCAACAACAGCTTTTAACGCAAATGTCCATTCACTCTCAAAGCTGATCAAATACCGTCGCTTTATTTCAAACAGCAAGGCTGTACACACCTTTTATGGCATTGAATCATCTAAATCAGATAAATGTTGGACATTTGACATTTCAAGCAAAACCTCTTTTGTGCTGCTTTCCGCATATTCATACCAGAACCTTCCTTGTGAATTTTTGTCACTCACTTTTTTACCCTGTGCTTTACCTGCTTGAATGAATTTTGAACAGAAGTAGAAAATACACAAAAGGCATCGATGTGTTTTGCGCGATTTATAGAAAGCAAAACTTTAATGCTATTTTTCGACCGCCGTCAGTTGAAAGCAGCTTGTTACAGATCTACTAAAAAGGTAATCCATAATTCCAAAAAGCAAACCTTTTTGGTGAAAAAACAAGCCTTTTATGAAAGGCTTTTACCCCCCACCTGGCAGAAATTAAGGAACCACTCCTGAACCAAAGTTTGTTGGAAGAACAAGTGAGATATGTAAAAAGTAGAAATGTACGTGAAAATTATTTTTCGCCTATTGGCTGTTAGTTGTTTTCTAGGTATCTCACCTTTTTTGTATTTTTGCCAGGGCATATTAGTTCGATTATTGATTAACCCCAGACAAAAACTGTTCACGTTTGCCCTTAAAACGCTCAGTGCCAAAAATGTTTTTCATGAAAAAGTAGGCGTAAATTCAAATCCATCTTTGATGCGCAGTCTCATCACCAAGTCCAATGCTTGTAGTCGCTCTCTATCTTCGATTGCCTGAAAGAAGCTTCAGTCGTTGCGACAACATTGGCCAATCGAGAACGTCAAATTCGCTGACAATTAATGAAAAAAGTCGGCTATCTGTAGGTACGAAAGAGAAAAAATATGCTCTGGGATATATATATATACTGAGTAGTGCATTGACACGTCGCCACAGCTCAGCGTCTACGCGTTAATTGGGGTTGACGTGATTAGATCAGACATTGCTTGCGAACTATAACATCACGCAAAAAGATCGAGCTGCTAGACATATGAGCAAGATCTTTTGCCATTTGGTATTGGGTCAAGTACGTTTTGAGTGGTGTTGATCTTTTCAGTACAAGAACGAAAATTACTGTCGTTTTTTTTTTTAAATTGAAGGTTTGTCTTTGGTGTTACAAGATTTAATCGGATTTTGCTAAATCACCATAGTTTGTTTCATAAAGTGACTTAGCTAGAGATGTGACCGTCTTATGCATGCTTAGCGATAGATTACCATGGTCGTTATCAATACGTAGTATGACGCAACAAAGGAACATCAGTGCATAAAGCAAATTATCGGGTTGAAAAAAGGGCAACGAATATTATCAGGAAGCATCGCTCAGCAAGTTGAATCATAACACTTTTTATTTATTTTTTCCAGGGACGTTCGCTACACATCGCAAAACTTTACTGTTTCAAGCAGCGTTTGAAAAAAATACTGGTAAATAAAAAAAACTGAGATTCAGAATGTGCAACTCTCTCTCATTTGCCAATCAGCAAAACCAAGAGACTCTGAAAGATAAAATTAACCTCTTGGAAACATGCACCGCATGCAACAGGAGGGATGAAGTTTCCCGGAGCGCATTTCATATTTCCGGTTTTCCNACACAGTGTCAACTATTAGAAGATNGTGAAGAGTCCACTGCCGTCATCAACGCCCATGAATTAAAGGACTTAAAAATTTTAGGAGTTCATAAGCANCAGATGCCCAGACGTTCATTTGTAAGTGGCTAAATGAGGCTGTGCTGAGACTGAAAAGTTTTANCANCGTGGACGTCGGAAGGGNNTGGCAAGGAGGGCCCTGGCCTCCTGGATTTTTTTAAGCTTTTTTCTTANTTTCGAGTTGCTAAAATGAAATTTCAACACTGTTGGACCCGCCTTCGAAGATACCAATGGAAAAATACGCTATCGGTCCCCTGAAAAAACTCCTTCCGACGCCCATGTTAGTTACTGTCATGTCGAACAAAAAATAATTCCAAGTTTTAGTTTTAAAAAATCTTTTTATCTTTTATGAAAGTACAAATGCATGACAGAGCAAAACGGTTTTTGGTGGCTTGACGCGTTCAGTTTGAGTTTGATTAAAAGTTGCATCGCCACGCTTTGCGACCTCCGCCCTATTTGTTAAAGCGTGAGGCATTCATTCTCTTAATTGGTGACTTTACTCAATCGTGATTTCCACAGAGCCGAATAGCCGTCTCTACGCAACTAAAACAGAGGTTATCAGCGATCGGGTGTGAGAAACACAAAATTATGAGATCTAATTAGTGATATTTACGTCACGTTTAATGCCGTAATCGAGCATGAATTCTTTACGATTGGCCACAGTGCAAGGTAGCCTTTTTTCTCAGAAAAGTAAATCTGCTGTAAAACCTGAAAGCTTTCATCAGATTACGAGGGAGACGAATACGTTTTGGTCAAATCATTTTAATTTTTGCAGTATTTCGTTATCCTGGTCAGAAAAAGCGACGGAAGCAATCTCACAATTTACAGGAAATGGAAAGAATTGAGAGCATTTCAATGGGAAGTCAAAAAGGTAAAGCGTATAAGCGTAGCAGCATTTTATAAAAAAATTTGTGCTTTTTGCGACAATATCTGTTCGGAGTAAAATAAAACAGATGGAGTAAAACAGATATTTTTTTATCCTTTGCACTTCGGTGGGCGCAGGGTTGCTTTGCTTGCTTGCAAATATTTCATTAAGTTTAAAAATATACCCGTCGCAATGGTGACAAATGTTCTTGCTCAGTTCGATCTTGCAAATAACCTGCTTGTTTCTTGAAATGCCCGGATATCTGTACTGGATAGAAAACGAACTTTTTACGGATCTTTTCAGCTGACCAAGCAAGACCCACTGCAAGCCGACGCAAACTATTATTTAAACAACCTGCGACATAAGACGAGCCTGTTTACCATATCATTGAGCAACGGCGCAATGCGAAGATTACGTCTCATAGACTCCTTGAATCTCTATTTTCAGGTATTAACTAAGTGAACGAAAGTGCAACTTTATGCCTGCTTTCATGTCATTTTTATTCACCATGCAACATGTAAAAACCACGTCAATATAGCAGTCAGTGGATGACTACTTTCTATCATGTATTTCGTTTATCAATTCGTTGCTCTGTGCTACAGGCACTTGTGTACTACAAAGCGCTCCACCAGCTGGAAGCCGTCAAGAAGTTCTTTTCTCCAACGGAAGATGATCTCAACAGCAAGAAGAGGAGGTTAGTGTGCTTAAAACACATCAGCAACAGTTTTATGTTAGTTCCCTATTATTTTGTCACAACAAAACAATTCACTACTTCCAGTAGCGTGATTCGTCTCGAAATACGATCTCTTGTTCGCGCATCGGAAGATTGCAATTTTATTTGACATTTTGCCGTGTTCGGTCGCCAGACAAACAAGAAACAGCCTAATGTTTTTTGCGCAGTACGTGGAAGCGATTTCTTATAGGACAGAAATGCAAATTTTGACATTACCAACATTGAAATGAGGCAAAAGCTATACGAACATATTTGCAGTTCAAGAATCCCGATCCTTTTCTGGTGCTATAACCTACAACTCGTTCAGCTCTTGCTACAGAATCGTTTCCCCTCTTATATATATCTTTGTGGTGTCACAGTGGTGGCGGAAAAACATACTTCTACCTCACTGAATTGATCACCAGCAATAGCCAGGATTTGACAGAATGTGATCAATCGAGCGAATTGGGATACGACCAATCAGATTCCGTATCGCAGTTCTCACGTGACAGCCTTGATTCCGAAGTCAGTGCTGTTTTTCAAGCTTCGCCCACCACGGTGAGGAGTCAGTTCAACCTGAGATGCCATTACTGTAGGCTTTCAAAAACATTCCACACAAGTGTAGTTGTATTCAACCGCTTTATTGGACCGACGCTCCCTGATTACGAGTCCCAAGTTGAAACCAAATTCAAATTTAAGCTTTTCTTTGACGATTTCGGCATGCGGTAATCACGCATTAAGCACACAATGCTTGGATTTCAAACAAAGATTGCGAGAACAGAAATTTTACTTCAATACGGCGCTTACTTTGATCATGTGAAGTTAAATGGTGCTAACAAGTAACGCATTTATAACTTGCTAATTAATCCCAGAGATGAACGTGTAGCTTAAAAGGAAGTGTGTTCTAGCACGTTCACGATTGCGCAAAGTGAAACAATTACATTTGCCAGGCGCTCCGATTTATTCAAAATTCACGCCATGCTCGGATTGGAATCTAACAAGGACTAATTCGCACATGCATCGTTATTGTTTTTTGCAGATGTCGATTGCTAGCACGTCTAGCTCGGGCTTCGACGTCACTTCGAGAAAGGCTCTTACAGTCTCCGCTCCGATGCACGGTGAAACGCATTTTGCACTTGAAGACCACGAGCCTTCATGCGATGACTGCGATCACCACCACATAATGCCACTTAAAAAAGGGGATAAAGTCGAGGTGCTTGCAAAGAACGATTGTGGTGAGTTAAGATAAACCAATCAACAAATCCGCTATGAACAAATAAGCAACTATTTTCGGACCAGCTAAAAAAAAATAAGCTTTGCGATTTATTGTCCAGATTTGTTTGCTGAAGTGTAAGCGTTCTTTTGGGGAGAACCTGCTACCTCAGTCTGGCAACTGTAAACAGAGAGCTGTGACTCCTTAGTCTTCATGACTGCGCTTAATCCATCTAGATGCGGTGTAAGCTGCATAGTAGTGGATTTCAGTTTGCAAAACAAGTGCTGATGCGCTTTCGATTGCTGTGCGTTACTGTTTTTGTTAAAACATAACACAGCAAGAAACGCAGCTGTTCATTAGCACTAACTATTTCTAAAACTTGTTTGTTTTAAAAGTTTATTTCAAAATTTGTCATTGTTCAGGATGGTGGTTTGCACGTTGTTACCATGAGGACGATGCCGCGGAAACCACAGGCTATGTACCTGCTTCTTACTTGACCAAAGACGACGTAAAACTGGGAAAGAGTTTTTCACCACTAGCTATGGTAAGTAGTTAGAGACAACCGTGAAGCTAAAAATATAAATTTGTCATCATTTCCCAAATCCTTAGCTGCAAAAGCAGGCAGCACCTCACCCTTAAAATTGCACTGTTTCTTGCCTCACTTTGGTTTAAAACAAAAAATCCCATTGTATTCAGCTGGCGGAAGTCTCCTTGAACTTTTGAAACACTTAAAAGTCATTAATTTGATGCAAAATCTTCTTTGGTTTCGTTATCACACCCACGGCAAGAAAAACCTCTCTTGTCGATTTCCGCACCTTGTAATTGGGCCAAGTGTTTGTGGTACTTTGTTACACGTAGTCGAGTAACAAACGCCTACACTTGCGTCATCAAAATTATTGGTTTGATCTGCTTGACCAAGATAAATCGTAAGTGGGTACACGCACTAATTGCCATGTTTCTAAATGCTTTATGTTTTGGCTGAAGACGTGTAGGACATAATGGTTTCTGGCCCAGCACGCAGACAGCAGCCTGATTTTTGACAACGAAAACCTCACGTTTAGCTAGGAAGTCCTGTGTGATAAAAAAAAGCATAGAAAGCAAGCTAAAATACATTTAACGAAACAATACTAAAAGAGCATTTTCTGATTTTTACAGTTCTTGAACTTTAATTACTTATTTGCTGTGGGCAGTGTGGAGACCCGCGAAGCTCGGCTGGCGATGAGTTGATGAGCATATCAACAGATTCTTCGTCATGCACAGACATTCGATGCCTCAGCGACACGACAGTGAGCAACAATTAACGAGCGTTTTACCTGAAGTGTTCAAAATGCGAATACGACTGTTATACTTTATTTTCGCTTCGCAGGTTCCAGGGGAGATTTGCAGCATTTTCAACCGACGTTGCATTGACTCGCCATCTTTTTTGAGAAGATTTGCGGGACAGGCCTCAGTGTAAGCGCTCTGTGCTTTTCACCAGCAGCACGTTCTGGAGTGTTGCAAAAGTGAGCGTCGGAAGGATCTATCCAGGGGGGTCAATAGTGGATTTTTCCAGGGTAGATAAAAAGATTTTTCCAAGGTGGCCAAAAGTGGCGAAATGTCACTTTACCCGCACTCGAAACTAAGAAAAAAACTTTTTTGTTAAAAATTTAATAGAAAAATGTCAAATTTCAAAATCCAGAGGGGGTCAAGACCCCTCTGTCCCCTTCCGGCGCCCATGGTTGCAAAACATTATCAATTTGTTGCACATAAAACAAATGAATTAATGTAAAAGGCTCTCACCTTAAGTGGTTTAAACGGTTGAAAACAGTAATTCATGAAATTAAAATAGCTTTCGAAGAGAAATGCTTTCAAAATTCAGTGTGGATGTTCAGATCTTTCGTCACAATTTGCAGCTTGCATTCAGCAGCAGTGAAGTGCAACCTTACTATTTGTGTTGTAGTGGCGACTACATCAGCAAGCAATCCTACACTGCCGATAAACCTGATGAGTTGAGTTTTGTTGAGAACTCCATTTTAAGCGTCTTGAAAAAGAACGAAAACGGTTGGTGGTTAGCCAGGTAAATTTGTTTAAACAGTAATAGTCCAACACGGCGTTGATATTTGTTCAATTTGCATGCATATTTGAACCATGTACGCAGTCTCTAAGCACAAGAAATCATAAAAGTTATTTTTAGTATAATAAGAGCATTTTTCAACTGCCTGAATATTAGCTTTTAAAGGATTTTTTACTGCCGGTCACTTCTCGTGATAAAAGCAGCGTCATTTCTCCGTTTAACAAAGAATAAAGACATTGGCAAAAATGAAGGTTTGTTCAATGCAAATTAAATTTGAATGCTTTTTCTTGCTTATTCCGTAGGTACAAAGGAAAGGAAGGCCTTGTTCCTGGCGTTTTTCTGCGAAAATATTATGATCCTCTTCATCGGCTAAGCCTTTCAGTCCTAAATTTGAATATGGAAAACTGACGAAAAAGTTGAATTGCTGAAGTCAGAAAACTATCATCAGGGGATGAGGAGGGTTTCGCAACTACTTTCCGACAAAGGCCACCGGGTTCGAAGAGCTCATTGAGTGCACTTCTGAAACAAAGTAAAGATTAAGAAGACTGCGCTCAATCATGCACTGCATGGAGGGAATTCTCTCTGCTCAACTGCGTAAATTAACTTTCCACTTGAGAAAATCGAACCTTGCTACAAATATTCAAAAACAGTTGAATACCGCGATGCAGCATATTCTTTTAAAGTTTCCAAAAAGCTTGTTTGCTTTTTTGGATAGAGTTTACATTTGAAAAGGTTCAGTTACTGAAAACATGCAATTTTGCTCTTTACCTAAAATATACCTTTTTACTTCGTTTGTTTTGCAGTTTATTGAGGGCTTCAAATCATGTTTTTGACCTTGTCAACTTACTCTTTATACAGCTTATCTATTTTTAGGCTGCTTGGAAGAAACCCATTTTAATCACTGCAAAACTGCAAAATTTTTCCTTGTTTTTCTGCGTTCGCGAACTTTGACCGCATGCGTTAATTAATGCTGTTTTTATATATTTTCTACCCAACCTTTTGTATTCTCCGCACTGGCCATCATTGTTCTCTGTACTGCACTGTATTCAGCTAATCCTTTTCTGAAGCTAATCAAGCTAAAATAATTTTTTTTTGGCTGGCCATGATGACAACAGTGGTGTTTGAAAAGATCCTAAGTTATTGTATTTAACTTTACAGTTGTACGTTATTATGTCTAATAAAATTAATTTTCGTACTGTTGGGACAATGCTATTGTACATAATATACGTTAGGCAAGAACTACAAAAATTTGAACAAGAGTTCTGTACTCTCGGTTGCACTTCACTGTGCATTTTATAAATGTACCTAACCGACGTTATTGAAGCACGCTGTAAGGCATGCAGGCGGTTTTTGCCAAACGGGAGTTCATCAGACGTTTCAGCAATAATTGCAAATGGAAATGTGTGAGAATGCGTTTCAGTCTGTGGTCGCTGTGCGGTCTTTAATATCAAATACTGCGTTTGATTTTAACGATTTGAAACGAATATCCGACATCGCACAATGGTTACTAAAGATAAAAAATACATAGCAAAGTAACAAGAAGCGTTTCTTACGTTGGAAGAAGCAGTTTCTATAAACGCAGCACGAGATAATTATTCTGTCTCTTAAAACACAAACCTGTGCGAAATCCAAATTAAAATCGTTGCCGCCAACGCGTCAGAAACCTCCGTTGTACGTGTACCGCCGTTGCTTTCGGGCAAGGTTTTTGTCTGTTTCAGTGCAACACGCATTTAAATCAGTTTAATCTCGAGATTGACAACAGATTTTTCGACTAAATGATTGCTGATTGGTGTTGAGGACAAGTCGATCAGTCATCTCTGGACCGCTTCTCCGGCATACGAAAATTAGTTGGGGTAAATGCTAGCTTTTTCGTTTCAGGGCATTTGCTGATAACCTACAGGATGCAAAGCCGCGTTTTCATCATTTACTGACCATGAAGCATGTTGCATATGTACGCCGATCAATGTAATAAAAGCAAGGTGAGCAAAAGAGGCTAAAGAGCACTTCAGAGAAACATACGCATATCACACTTTATCAAAGTGTTTCCGTCATCACACCAAAATTGCATTAATGTGTTCAAGCTTTGTGGTGGTTTCGCACAAACCTAAAAAGTTTGCGTAATGTATTTTGGTTAGCTTGAACAAATAGCAATGTTTTCTCACAAAAAGATTGCGATTTCATAAGACGGCTTTTTCTGTTGACTGTCTATTATGTCGCCATAAACCGCCAACTGCAAACCAGATTGCTTGCACCGTTGGAAAAACGAAAGTCACCAGCGCCAATGCTTGTCAAACCAACTCCAATGAACAATGTGTCGCGTGCTGGAGTCACGCAGGAAGATGAAAGAAGCTTTCACTTTAGGTTACTTCACCCCTCATGGTAGTTTGTAATAATGATAGTTTGTAATGTCACAAACTGCTGTCGCAGGACTCAACTGCCTTAACGCTACCTGCCCTTGCTACAATGACGAACAGGGTCGCAACCAGCTGGTATTTTTGGCAGGGACAAAATGGTTGTAACTTGATGTTGTACATAACAACCAAACATGTTTTTGAAAGTTTCGGGGAAGGACTATTTCCCCGTTTCCCCCCTTTGTTTGAAGGCCTGGGGACAACTTATTTAACAGCAGCGCTATATCGCAAGACCACGTGCAAAGTGCTACCACATTACGACAAAAAGAAGTTGAAGTAGAGCAACACGAAGAGAAAAATATGTAGAACCTGTTATTCTATATCCGCGATTTCCGAAACAAACCTGGTTGTCAAAACTTCTGGGTAAGACCACTTCTCAGTGTTTTTGGGCGCAAATGTTTGATGAACACGCTGCTCAGTATGTTGCCTTTGTTGCATGGCAGCAGATGCATTTTTCAGAAATTGTTTCTTACATTTTTGAAAGATATCGAAAAGCAAACTGTTTACGTGTAATTTTGACATAGTGAAGTGCGACAATTTGATATCTATTTGCGCGTAAATTAATGCCATTTCATGTTGCTCTTTCTAGAAATGTGCTTAATCGTGACTTGTGTAACTTTAGACAATGTCCCAATCATTCATCATATATATTGATTCATTCGTTCATTCACTTTCATACCTATTTTTCCTCTCATGACGGTATCGGGGGCAGCAGCTCTAGGAGGACTGGTCAATAGCAATCTCAGATAGTTCGTCCGGCTCCACACCAAGACAGTACCAAGCTAATTAGGAGATTTAATCGCTCCACTAGTCCTTGCGCGGCCTCCGCACCGCTTTCCCGTGGGTGTAGCCAGCGGAACTTGCCTCGCCGATCTTTGCTGGGGCATTCTGGTCGCATGGCCGAACTATCGTAGCTGAGATCTCTCTATTCGGAGGAAACGTGGCTACCAGTTTAGCTTTACGAATTTTATAGAATTTGGCTTTACGAATTTCACAGCTGCGCACTTTGTCGTGAAGTGCCGCGCCGTGAACTCTTCGCAAAAATCTCATATCTGCCGTTTGTACTTGAGATAGCACTCTTTCAGTCATTACCCAAGATTCTTGACCACAGGTGAGGATCGGAACAAAGACCGATTTAAAACTGACGGCTGTGCGGTGTTGAAAAGCTCCCGTTTTGTGACCATAGAGCGCGCTGGTGCTGCTCACCATATACATATATATCGGTGCTACTATAGCGCGAGGTCTACCACACTGTAAAGTTAGGTAGACCTCAGGCTGCCCCAGGGCGGATCCAGCCAGTAAGGTTAGGGCGATTTCAGTAATAATTGGTAGTCAAGGCTCATCACAACTTCGCAATTGCAAGATAGTTGATGCATACTTCACAACACTGCTGTGACAAAACAGTGTACAAGAAAATGGCCGTATATCGCGAATGATGTTTTCCGAATTATACAAAATCATGGCGAATAAAGTTACTTTCGTAGATTTTAGGGAGCGATCGACCCGATCGCCCCCCTGGATCCACCCCTGGGCTGCACCTGGGTAGGCGATATACGGCGGTATACCTCACGTTGTAGTGGCACCGATGCAACTTCCATAAAGATTTTACGTTTGTCAATGAAATTCGATCGTTATACTTTCATCAACACCCCACATCACCACCTACTGAATCGCAATTTGAGATTAAATTCGAGATGCAAATAGCCAGCAACAATTTCATGGCTCCCTTGAAGTGAAAGCACACATCAGTAGTAAACCCAAGGTCACCTGTAAGAAAAGATAAATTGATAATGCACCAGACAGGAAGAAGACAGCCGTGAGTTGGTCAAAATCTGTAAAAACAGGAGCAAGGTTTGTTCGAAAAAACTTACATGCACACAGTGATTTCTGTAATAGGGGGAAATGTCACACACTCGGTGAGCGAAAAGAGACGCGAGTTTCACGTAGCTGATAACACTGTTAGGCCGAGTGGTCACGTGTATGATCTAATTGCTGCCAAGCGCACTGCGTCATTCACTCGGTTGCGTAAATGAATCGATTGGTACGTGACAAAGGTGCTGCCATGCCAATTATTTGTGGCCAAAGCATCGCTAACTGACCGCCGCAGTCGCTTGTTAGGCACTTATTTTCACACTGATTCGTGTGGCTGCTTCGCAACAAAAGTAAGCCTACTGTGTGAATCATGAGGAGGCAGCGCACAAAGGTTTACAACAAATTGGAAAAGTGGCACAATTTTCGGACCAACTTGCTTCCGTGATACCATTCTGTTGCTTGTTTTTTATTTACCTTTTCTACTAACAGCAAAGGAATGCTCTATAGGTTTGCTGCTAAGTTTCGAAGAATCAACCGACTTTTTGACTAAAAGTCAGTCGAAACATTACTTATTTTTATGACACGATTGCTCTAGATCAGTGGTTCTTAAACTGGGTTCGACAGAGCCGTTTCAGTAGTTCGACGAAGGCTATCTGAAAAATGGAACCCATTTTTACTTTCTGTTATATTGGGCAAAATGGGGTTCGATAAAATCTTGGAAAACTACGCAAGGGTTTATTGTGTTGGTTAAGTTTACGAACCATCATTCTAGATCATAAAAAATATGAAGAAATCATCCTTGTTTTCAAAACACGTACTTTAAGCGCAGTTTCGCTGAGAAAGTAGGTGAAAGCAAGTGCTTGTTCCCGTGAAAACTAACATAGGTTCTTGCATTTTACCTTATGTTCTTTTCCCTGAGAATAAGTACTCGCTATCAACTGCTGTTGGATTTCACTTATTTCGCAAGAACACTTCTGCAGAACAGTTTGTGGTGAGGGTCTTTCTGCGTTTAAACACTGCAGGCGGGTGTTTTCTACGCCAATTTTGGATATTCGTGATATCATGCAACAACTGCAGCGTCACCGTGTAGCTCACTGTATCTATTATTCACACAGTGCCGTGGCAAGGCAGTCCCGTACCCCCCCGGTCGGAGGGGTCCCCGACCATTCGTAGGGGCCCCACAATGTATATTGTATTATTAAGTCAGAGCCGTCACTCTACCCCTGGACTTTTACTGTTCTGGTTTTTGCCCTCAATGCAGAGCCGGTAGATTAAGCATGCAATATCATGATTCGTTAATTTCGAAAAAGAATTGCGCACGTTCGTAACTATAGCAGTATTTTGTAAAGCTGTGGTTACGTAATATTAAAGATGATATTAAAGGGCCCCATCTGGATTTTTGGGGGGCCCAACAGCTTTTCACACGGCTCTGTATTCACAAGACCAAGGGCAGCTGCACGACTGAAAGTCAAACGCGACTGTCTGGAATGCCTTTTTTCTGATTTTCTCAATCAATACAATGGCTATACTCACGGTCAGAGAGTTATTTTTTTAAATGCCGGTGTAAATACTTTCTTTCCTGATTCGTTCCTGCAGCGACTTTACGACAAAGTTCAAAGGTTAAAATAACAAGTCTTACGTTGTTTGTTTGTCCTGTCTAATTTGTGCGCAAAGGCCAGTCGGACGTTGGTGAAATAGCGGCGTACTGAAGAAAAGCAACAACGTGTTCAATCATACCACAAAGACATGACCCAAGACCTTGATCAGCATGTGATATGGTTCACAGCAGTTGGCGACTTGCAGCAGAGAACAGCCTGACTAAGGATGCCCGAGCGCTGCTTTTCTCGAAACGAATGAAAAGTAACATTGACCGGAGTGGGGGGAAAACGCAAGGGTTTGCGCTCGCCACCTCACTCAAATGTGCATTTCTACCTACAAACAGGGGCGAATCCAGGGGGGTCGATCGCCCCCCTAAAACCTAAGACTATAACTTTTTTCACCATGATTTTGTACAATTCGGAAAACAGCATTCGCGATATAAGGCCATACTGCCGCCAATTGTTTTGTCATAGCAGTGTTGAGAGATATACTCCATCTCTCTTACAGTAGTGAACCCATAATCAGACTTGACTACCAAATATTACTGAAATCGCCCCCCTAATCTTACTGGCTGGGTCCGCCACTGCCTACAGAAGTTCACAAACAATCACTTTTTCATAGTCCCAAACGCGTTACAATCGTAAAATGACCTTTGTTACCAGAAGCTACAGTGCTATAGCTGGAGATGCAAAAATTCATAACTAGATTAACGTCCAATGTTCCCTCTAAGAAAATTCTGCGCTGAGCAAATGCTTGTTTTGTTGCGTACCAAGCGCATGCAACTGCGCAATCACGCAGACACACGAACAGTGAAGCGTTCCCAACGTTAAAAGGGCTATGCGATGTATGTATATACCGTATTAAATTTAGAATGTTGGGAGTGCGCGAGAATGAGATAGCACTGCGCAAATTGTCTGGTGGCGCATGCGCAATTGCGCACCCTAGAGGGAACACTGTTAACGTCCTCACTTCAAAGCACTCGATGCGTACTACAGTATTAGCAGACTGAAAACAATAATAGGCAGAATTACAGTATGCTGTACCCAAGATCTCAAAACATGACGATGGTTGGTTGGGTTCCTTTTTGCCTGCATCAGAATTGTAGGAACAAACACAGCTGGTAGTATCACTTTCCTACCTCGACACACACTCTTACTGCATTTTCAACGACGCCGACGTTTCAGCTTAATGTACAGCCAGCCTTCATCAGGGCAGTACTGTACATTGCGAAGTGAAAAAGAAAACGCGGTTAGTGTGACGTTGTGATAAGAATTGAAAAACAAGACCATGACGGTGTCACAAGAAATAAAAAACAACAAACAGAGTAACAAGCGATACATTTTACTGGTTGGTGGAAAAATGTTTCTCGACCTGCGGCTTCCTTAGCAAACATCTACACACTTGTGGTCCTCCATGCCCAACCGCTATCGAATAATTGATCTTCGGCCTACGTGTTCGGAACTCAATTCGTGGTATAACGGTGCTTTCGATAGGGGCTGAAATCTTCCGCGGTGGCTTTTGTGTGACTTGCCTTGCAGTAAGGTTACCAATTTACAAATTGCCAGGGTGGATGACGATCTTAATTTTTGCTTCAATATTAATGGATCGTTCAAACTGCCTTTCAAGTGTAGCAAATGATAGGATGCAGGGCCGGATCAAGGGGGGCAACGGGGGCAATTGCCCGGGCCCCCCGATGCAAGGGGGCCCCCCGTCATGAAATTAATATGTTTCAAATAAAATACTCGTTTGAAAAATTTTCGTGATTCACAACCGACACAGGAATACAGCTCGATATTATATCC
>JGI24159J19872_10006872_pt1 | contig 14868 bp, 11 predicted proteins | sample Ectturendosymbi4_FD_19872 | JGI IMG/M metagenome (IMG submission 19872) | reverse complement strand
AAGTCAAGCTTTGGTTTAGCTTCAAAGTTTTGGTTTTAGTCAGCAATTGTGAAACATTTGGTACCATGGATTTGTTATTTTTTCCATAGCAACCACAAAGTCACATAACCTTGAGCCACCTTTGGTTTGCTTTCGTATCTTGAAAAGAAGGTGGTGTTGTCATCGCGCAATCTTTACGACGTCATCCTCAGCGGGAAAGAAATCAATGTATGCAACAAACCCTGTTTCTGGCATAAGGGCTTTGTGGACAGATGCACGGCGGTCGAGAAAGATTGGGCCTGAGAACAAGCAAGGCGTGCAATCCCTCTGTTGACAAATTAGGTCCTGGTTGGGTGATTGTAATGATGCCACTGGAAATTTATCAGTTTCAAATGAATTTTTTTCTTTAAAACACAAGTATAGGCTATCCAGGTAATATCAATAACTTTTGGAGTGAATGAATTGGTATTTCAGTTTTTGGAACATCGCGAAATGCTAAAATATTTATTCCAACAATAATTCAAATTAAGCAATTTGAAATGGAACGCATACGGTCTGATCATCTGAGCAAAATTGAAAAAAGTAAACAAATTGCCGAAGATGCCAAGACTGTTTTTGCGCATACTGACGAACGTGCATTTCTAAGGTTTACAGGCGTACGATCGTTTGTTCCACAGCGGATTGAGGTTTGCAAGCAGATTTTGCAGTCAGTTGTGCAGTTGACTCTCAAGAGAACAATACACTGTGACCCACATACAACTAAAATCTGTGTCTTTCACATGAACTCGAGCGCGATTGAAGATAGACATTCACTGTGGTGAACGTGTTGGTTGAGGTCACTGCTTCGAATTACCAAACAATAAGCGTATTTCCAGAAATATTAAGATTTTGAAAACGCTGAAATACCCGACAAAAGCTGCAATTGCAAAGCTCTCTTACTTGCGAAACTCTCGTTTCCAACGTTAATTGGGTGACACAAATGCACAAACGGTTAATAAAAAAAGAAATAAAATGTGTTTGCCTTGGCTAAGTTTTTGTGATTTTTTTTCATTTATGCCAGGAAAACGATAAGCTTCTCAAAACAACAACAATTAAAAGCTCTAGGTTTCTTGCAAGCTTTCGAGGAATCAACTAACTGGGCTCTACTTTCATGATTTTACGGTGATTCAGACTTGCTCATGTCTGTTTACGAATAACTAGTCTCCACAAAGGCGATGAAGTTGAATCAGTCAAAAATTTTTTGTAATTAGGAAATCGATTTCACGTGAAACTACGCATCATCCTCAGTCTCAAAATCTGCAAGCAATGGTTACGGGTGAAATATTGAAAGGCTAAAGTAAGACCAGAGAAAGCAAGCAAACTCAAGATTAAAAGGAATAAAGCAAAAAACAAGCTAAGGCAAGCAAAACTGGAAAATCCTGTACGTCATGTTCAAATAATTGCTTTCACTAAACGTGAAAAACTATCTGACGCCAATTACGAAGTAACAAAATCACAGCTGGTACAATGCGCAAATAGAATGGCGGTCGTAAGGTTGGCAGAGGTACTGTAAGGAGCGCCTTCAAAATTAAATGGTGAACTTTGAGAAAGGAATGTACAAAAATCGGTAAATGAAACCACGAGTGTGTGGTGGGAAGGAGGGCAAAGAAATGCGGAATGGGAAAAATCAATGAACATCGCAAAGGTGTGAAACAATTATTTCATGCGATGGAGGATCATGTTTCACACATTAATTTGTGCGTTAGATTTGTTCATCTTTTTATCTTCACTGATATCTACAGAGTGCAAACTGTGTTGTTCTACAAAGGCAACAGTGTAAGACTCATGAATAGGTGATTTATTTATGATGCCATGGAACCAGGGGTGCAGTGTGGAAGGAGCGCGTTGCAACGGCGTTCCCACACCTTTTTGCACTACAGTAACGTTACGTAAAGGTTTAGATTGTGCATTACAATTTCTACATGTAGCGAATTGCGATAAGTAAAGGAGCTTTTTGCGTGTGAGGGCATCTAAGCAATATTTGGTGGTAGAGTTCGGCTTTAACCTAAATCAGTTGTGTTTTGGGATTGGAGTGGCGTTCCCACACTCCTTTTTTAGCACTACATCATTGCATGGAACAATGAACAATACCACGATAAAGCTATCTGGTCGCTGTCATCCCTATAATCCGATTTGTTCCAAGTACCTCGGTGCAATGTACAGATCTTAGAAAATTTGTTTATGTTTGGTTAACCTATCGTTTGTGGCATATCACGCAAGTCGACACATAAATACCATAGTTTGCACATGTCAGGTTTTGAATAAGCGGAAAAGTTTAATTTTTTGTCAGGATGTGTGAAAAAGTTGGGACCATGGATTTGTAATGTTTTTCATGGCAACCACAAAGTGCACAGTGCTTGCGAGGACCTGACGCACCTTCGGTTTGATTTTCTGTCTTAACTAAAGTAAGGTGCTTCCAGTTTGTTAATTTTTGTCAAATTGTGGTATGTCTTTTGTAGGTAACCATTGCCTTAGTTTTTCAGCTTTTTTTTGACAGAGTTATCAGGTGGGGGAATGATGTAGTCCAAACCTGTAGGTTATCCTTGTTGTCACATTATGGGGAGCGCAGTCTTCTTCCCAATGTGATGCTATTGCTGAGGCGGATCACTCTTTCTTTAAGTCGATTTAAACTGGTGAGGCAGTCTTCTTTCCTTTGATTGAGTCTCCTCAATCTTATTGCTTCTCCAAATAAGACTGATTTAACCGTCGCATTTGGATGGTGCGATTTACCGTTAAGAACTTCCTTCCTTCCGCTGTGGATTTTACAACGTCCTTAGCGACAAATCCAAAATCGTCTATTTATGCAATGATTTGTCTAGAAATTCTACTTCACTCGTCTGGTCAGCTGTGCAGGCTTGGCGAAATGTTAGTTCCAAGCCACTGTGGGCAAATGCTGAAGTTATCGCCTGTCGAATGCGTTCATTTGGAGTTTCTAACGGGGTTATCCTATTACACCATTGATGAATCTACAGAAAAGTTCTGATTCACTTAGAACACCAACAGTTTGCTGTATGATGTAATGCACATTAATGTTTGCAAATAAAACAGAGTGATAAATATTATTATCATTGTTAATAATTCCATTTTTGGGTATTTAGTTGGTTGCCATACTGGGTGAGAACTTTGTTAAGACAAATTTTGTTCAGTTCAGCAACGATTTTGTGTGCCTTGGTATTGAAAACGGAATGCTTCTCCAATGCGCATTCAAAAACTTTATTCATAGTGTCTCTGCACAAGCTTGAGTAAAGTGTTTTGACATCTGCCGCCACAATCTTCCCAAAACATCTTACTTCAAACCAAGGAAAATCCCCAAGGAAGGGCAGGACCGAAGACTTTAAAGATGAGTGCATCTTTGGCATCATTGAATGAATGCAAGGTTGACATTCATGCGGCGAGGATTTCCAGCTATTTACAATCATTGTGTCACTGTAACTGTGGTACTGGCTCTTGGATCTCAACATTTACTTTGCATCACAACCACTAGCCCACAACTCGAAGTCTACAACAGATTTTCCTATCTGGGATCCGTTATCAGTTATTCCAGCAGCTGTGACGACGAGACTAAACAGCGCATTGGCAAAGTCTCCAGTCTCCACCAATTTCGGACGACTTATAGTCTCTCATGTGGAACAATAAGTATATCTTCATATAATTAAAGACCAGACTTTACTGCATGTATACTGAGCATCCTTCTGGTTTGCAACGAGACATGGTGCACGTACCATCGCTAAAGGGCCATTGTTTCGGGTCAATTTCATAATGAACCGCACAGACCTGAGACCAGGGCGTCCGAAACTACGCAACAAAGACGTAACCAACGTGACACGGCGGAGTTTAGTACCCCCTGTGCTCCTTGAAAACGATGGTTGCGAACCAAGGGGCATGGCGTGATGTCGTGGGGAAGGATTTTCATACCTTTAGCAACAAATACCTTCGATGTTTAAAGAAATGCCGTGTTCACTGATGTCAACGACGGCAAGGGCCATACGTTTCATTGTGTGCGATAGTGGGTTGCCCGTGCACCAGTGGAAAAAAATGCTGTCACAAAGCAGTCGTGGTAAACCGACGGGAGATCAGATGCTGAAATGCTGGTGTACCGAAATAACCAATTCAAAGTGCCTGCATTTTTGAGCATTCATTATTTATGCCTTTAGTGCTTAAAGGAAACTGTAAGCTAGCCCATGGGATGCATTTTTCTGTCCCGTCTTGTCCCACGCCAAGGCAACTTGCGACTGTCCCAGGCAGGGCTCTCACAAATGCAACTCCAAAAATCCCTAGAACAGTACCAAAAAATTGCTAAATCTGTGGTGGTGCAGCGTAAAATCGGAATGCCATTATAAATGTTAAAAAAAGAACCAAATATGATTAGGAAAATGAACTAAAATAGTTCATTTTACACATTCTCATACTTTTCCGAAAATCCCTAAATCCCCAAAGAATCCCTGAAAAGGGTCAAAAGTCCCAACCTAGGGACAAAATCCCCAAAAGTGAGAGCACTGGTCCCGGGAATCTCACGAAACTAGTAATATGTAGTACGTTACTGTACATCATGTGCCTGTCTAATGCCTGGCCTCTGCAGAGCACTTGGATAAAGCATTCTGCAACCCATAATTAGGAAAGAAATGAAAATCGGGTCTCTCTTTTAGATGGCACCTAAAATGAGCAACAACGTTATTTTCCGGGACCTAGCACCAATACACCATGGTACTGACGGTACTGACCCTCTAAGCCCAATATTTACTGTGTTGCGAGCGGATAATAGTGGTTTTCAACTTCAAATTCCTGCTATACAAAATTAAAATTACTTACGATGGAACATGGGACGAATCTGAAGTCCACTGCCCCATCCCACAAATCCGCATCCGCACGCCAGACTTTACATCGGCTTTTGTCCATTTCATGCTTTAGTGTAAAATTTTCGTTTTTGGTGTAATTTGGGGAATGGAAAATAAAGCAATGTTAAAATCATATATATTGGTTTGGTGAAAATTCCATTTAGTTTAAGCTGCAACTCGTTTTCACATCGAGCTGGCTGAGCGATACAATGGCAGAGCAGGCACCTCTCAGAACTGTGTTCGATTTCCGGTTGAGTCACGCCAAAGACTTGAGAAACGGTACTGGCTGGCTTTTCATCCTCGCACCCGGCTTTTATGGTTGGGTGCAAGCGCAAGCTTCACGCGCGATACCGCAGTGACTTGCTTCCATTGCCGCATTAGCAGCTGCTTGGACCATGGCGCATTGTAAGCAAAGACGGGCGACCACAGACGACTCGTGCCGCTCTATTTGGAGGAGCAAAGTGAGTACAATGCCGGTATTTTGCCGTCAAAACTTCTTTGCTTTGCTCTCCTAAACTGTTGATCGCGTCTTGTCCGTGTGATATGTCATCAAGATCCCCATCGCAGTACTTTTTAATGATGTTCTAATCATGTTAACCAGCATTGTGCGTTCGCTTAAGCCGAAAATAAATGCAAACTAAGCTGCCCTCATTAACATGANAATCACACGCTGCGGCAAAAAACTGAGCTGTTTTGATTACCATTGAAANTTACACGATGCGGCCAAAGTAAGGAAGCAATATTTACAGACTTGCCTTCAGACGCTAAGACACATAAGTGCAGTTCTTGTGTGGAACAATGTCTCTGAAGTATTGTTTTGATGACTCAAGTATTAAGCTTAACCCAGCATACTAAGATCAAAAACTTCATATTCAACGTGCATATAATGCGTAAGGTGAATATAAAGTTACTGTATAAGCAACAGTCAATCATGCGAATCGTCCAAGTGATGTGAAAAAGTTGTTTCATTGCCCACCATACCTCTTCATATCCGTATCAGTAGACTGTAGAGTAACAAAATTTATTGAGGACCTTCAGTATTACAAGCTCTTTTCGATTTGAGTTGAAACACTAAATAAATATAAATAAAGTGTTGTCAATTCCGTAGTAAGCCTTTTCTAATGTCTTTTTTACGTGACAGCAACAGGTTCAAAGCCCCGAGCAGGGTTGATGAAGCGGGGGTTGGACGGTTCCGTGTGGGTGGGTTTACACAGCTGTGAAAATAACAAGGTGCAGTTAAAATATAAAGATCGATCTTGTGGACAAATTTGATCAAATCATTACGCCTTACTTTCCGAAATATCGCGTTTATGTCGTCGGAAAAGTCTTGGTGCAACGCTCTTTTAGCTGCGTTACGTTGAATTGATAGTAGGATAAGGTTTAAACTGCTTTAAACGAAAAGCATTTAAACTTGAAATCAAATTTTGAGCCGTTTGTACGTTTTGCTGCCGTTCAGTGAGTGGCTTTTCCTGTCACACTTACGAAAAAACATACCACACGGCAAAAATATATCCAATGGGCGAAATATATACTCTGATGAAAACGTAGTGTCTGATTTTTGGTTGTGAAAGGACTTATTTCGATAGACCTGGCAATGTCTTCATGTTTTGCAGATCAAAAAAAGTTTTGAAAGCAGCTTCATTTTGCTTTCGACGTGAAAGCAGATTTACTTTAGTTTTTGATTTGTAATTTTTAAGAGCTGCCGTAGTTTTCACCAGTTCGGCATTACTCCCAAGTAAAGCTAAAATTGCTTAAATAGAGTCATAAACGTAAAACATAGTATTTTTCATGGTTTAGAATTGAATCGGTGTGGATAGTTTGGAATCTATATTGTCATTGCATATTGCATATANTTAGACCTACGACGTGGGCAGGACCCCGCGTTTTGGAATAAATCTTGTAATCTGTCCCATAGCCATGCTTGTGAGCTTCTAACATTGAANCAAAGCCAAAGGTCTTTATTGTGTCTTATTGTGAGAGTTGCTTCTTCTCTTGTTTCAATTTATGTGCACTTCATGAAACGTGCAATTGTAGTTGCATCTTTTTACGTCGTGCTCTTAAGACTCAAGAGTCATACGCTTCACTTGATCAATCGTCAACATGATAACTTTTTTAAATACAAGATTTTTACCAAATCAGGTGCTTGACAACAAAATGTTCAATTTTTTTCTCAACGCCTCTGATCCAATGCCAAACTAAACCTGGCCAGATTGTGCAAGAGATGTAATCTCTATTTCACCAGCAACATAAAATAAAATCCTGCGTCAAACGTTGATACATTCTGAATGAAAACCGAATATATTCTTACATCAAGCAGATAAGTTAGTTCTTCTGGCGATTTTATTAGAAGAACTAACTTATCTGCTTGATTTGAAACCTGGTGGCAAACGCTACGAAATAACAACATGAGTAGCAAAAAGAACAGTATATTCCTACATATTCACCACGTTTGTTTCCTTTCTTGTTAAACTATTCAAGTCTTATTCCTGGAGGTTTTTCAAAATAGGTTGTACTTGATTCAACCAAAGACGTCATTGTCGAACTACTCAGAAAAACAACTTCGCTTTTTGATTTTCAAATTAAATTTCATCAACAGCCTGAAACAGTTAAATGTAAAAACATACACTTTGAAATAGCATGATACTTTGAAAACCGTAAATAATACGAACAGTGCGGTTGTCATGCAGTTTACTAAATAAATCCGTAGTTGTTCTCACAACGAATAGGTACTGGTTCACCACTCGAATCACGAAGTTGTTACTTTGTTCAAACACTTTTTCTGAGCGTGTCATAGCCTCTTAGTTCTAACTACTTTATAAATAGAAATACTGTCTGTAAGCTCCACAGACAGAAGACAGTACTGATTTAATACGATCCGTGAAATGCAGCAGGCTGCTTTTATAAAATTGGATACCAGTGGACGCGTTCTTGCTGAAATATAATATTTTTATCGTAAAGATTTCAGTTTCTGAAAAGCAGCTAAAATTCTCTGATACTGATAAAAATTCAGATTTTTTAAAACACTAATGACGCATTTGTTGCAGACCTCCTACGACGTGTTGATTGTATATAACAAAAGATTCAACAAGAAACTCCGAAATCAAAACTCGCAAGCTTTTAGCAACGAGAAAAGTACCATTGAGGAAGAGGTAAAGTCGAAACGTTGTTTTTTATCAGTGGCAAAATGCTTCAGGTTCCTGAAACATACAATCCTTGAACGATTTTAGTTTTTGCTGAAGCGCTGAATTTTAATAGCAATTTTACTTTCACTTTGGCCACTGTATCCATCAGCAGCTATCTTGGAAGATACAACAGTTAACGTAATCATAATGACAAAGATATATCTTTTGTGCAGATACCTTTCCACCTGCAAGTCAAGAGAGCTCTTGCTCTTCCTCAGATAGTAAGTGAAAAAAGGTTTGTTGTTTGATTCGCAGAGGTAAGGAGTTGCTTGAACATTCGTTCATTCATTATCACAACCGGTTTTTTGGAGGGGAGGGTCGCAAGGGAGCAACCTGAGAAGGATTCGAAATACCTCACGGTGTTGAGCAATCTCTAATAGTTTCGCTGACTCCAACACCAAGACGGGACCAAGCGAGGTTGGTGATGTAATCTCACCACCCGGTCCTTGGTCGACTTTTGCGCCACTTTCCTGTGGGTGTATCCAGAAGGACTTGCCTCGCCAGTCTTTCCTAGGACATTCTGAACAAATGGCCGAATCAACATAGCTGAGATCTCTCAATACGTAGGAGGTGCAGCTCGACATTGGGGCTTTTACGAATTTCACAGCTGCGCAGTTTGTCGCGAAGCGGCACGCCATGAACTCTTCGCAAAAATCCCATCCCTGCCGTTTGTACTTGAGATAGCACATTTTCAGTCATAACCCAAGTTTCATGACCATAAGTGAGGATCAGAACAAAGACCGATTGAAAAACCGACAGCTTTGCGGTGTTTGAAAGCTCCCGTTTTGTCACCACAGAACGATCACGCAGAACTGCGTTGGCTTCACCAACCTGTGTACGAAGTTGCTTGAACATGAATCGAAAATTACTTCAGCTGGATCCAGTACTTATGCGCTGCTTCAAAACGCTACTCTGGAGTTCTCGTTAAATATCTTCCAAGAAAAAAGTCCTGTTCAACACTTTCGTTTGAATTAATTTTTGTACTTGCGCGATTGAAATCTTAGGCAAGATTAATTCACTTTATTCCCATAGAAAGCGGAACATCGAACAATACCAGGTCTTCGCTTCAAACCTCATGTACAAAAGATTAGTCGAAATAACAGTCGTAGGTCAAGTACTTATAAACAAACGAAAAAATTTACCAGCAGAATAGCTGTGAAGAAAATAGCTGTTTACAGAGGCGAAAGCACTATCAATCTTTGAACAAATGGAGCAGGCGGCATGCTGCGAATTTATGGATAACAGCTTTTCGTATGCACTTTTTTGTGGTCCACTTGGTCAGCTTTGTTAATCTTTGCTTGAACAATTAAGTTTTCAGAGCGATATTGACCTGTCTTGGAGTTCACACTTTTCACGACTACCTGGCTAAATGCTTTAAATTTTAAAGCAACACCAGACATTTTACAGAAAAAAAAGAACGTAAAGATGCCTAGTTTTTCGGAATTGCTACTGGAATTGAAGTTTTTGAGCGCAAACATTCAATGACTTTAAAACAGCGAAAAAATTTATTCAAAAATGAAGTTTGACGTATTTACGGTAGATACCACTGTGCTTCTCGAAAACGTCATAAAGCTTGCAGCTAGAAGTATCTTCACCTTCGAAATAACGCAACTCAAGGCTTCTCATTGCATGAGAACTCTGCATCAACACTTGAACAAAATTAATCACATCGCACAACATATTTTTCATTACTTCTTTGTTCAAGGCACGTACAAAGTGTAAACAGCACGTAGGTTTGTTTCATCTTCTTGACGTTTACCATTTCGGCCTCGGTTGCCTCATCAAACGAGAACAAAGTAGAGGCACAGCAGCTGTGTATATAAACTCTTACGTACTGGTTGAGGGATTTCACGTTTGTAGAGAGCGCATATCAGTCACACTTCATAAAAAATGTTTTGACACACTTTAAATCACGCGTGAGTTTTATGTAAAAGATCGCATATCTCAGGAAATGGTTGAAAATGAGTTGAGCTTTATATATTATATTTAGCGAATTTGATTAGTGTCTCGAAATGTCTGTGCAGCTGGTCAGTGTAAAGTGAACGTTTTCATTTCCGTTACGGACCCATTTTTGTTCTCAAGACACAATATCACTATCGCAGAACGGTGTGACGTTGAAAGAATTTCGAAAAATGCCACGTAATAAGATCGGGGCTGTCGTTACAATGGAGCTGACCGGCGTGTCTGAAGATGAGCTGGAGGTTGCCTTGTCGAAATTAATTAACGAACGGATCATCGGAAACACAATTACCGAAGCAAGTAGGTGAAACGAAGAACGTAGTTTAAAAAATTCGACAGTACTAAAAGTGACATTGATTTTGAAGATACGTTTTCCGTATTTCTCCGTTTATTTTATCACAATTACAGAGTTTAAAAGCGTTTGTGCAGTTGACAAGGTGCTTAGACCCAGCGATGTAGTGCTCACAAAAAAGGTGTGAGGACGCTTCCAAAAAATAGCCATTTTAAAACAGCTTCCAACTCATTTTAAAGCAAAAGGTGAAAAAGACCTGAATACAGATGTATAAAATTTTAAACTGGCCACAACATGGTTGATATAGATTGCAGCTTAGTAAAAAACAATAGTTTTTTCACTTGAATCGAAACGCAACATTTTTATAATAAAAGTGGTTTATCGATGCTGTTTGCGTGCGAGAGAGAGAGAGAGAGAGAGAATAATTCATTGGCTGTGATCAATACTTGGTTCGATGAGTCAATGACTTCCTGCAAGTGTGAATGCTTTTGTTTGTGCACGCCAATATGTGATAGCGGAAATATCTTTGCTCAGGTATCATCGTTCCCGAAGTTGCGAATCCAGGTGAGCAAAACTGAAAAGTAGAAGTTTTCGTAAAAGCATGCTTGGCTAGAGACTTTCTGTGCTTATTTGGACAGCGCATTGACTTGTCCATAATTTGACAAGAGCAGTCGTACTGCATTGTGCAATCACACATCCCTGAATAAGCGACCACTAACCCTGGGAGTAAACTTTTGATTGTTACGTGCTCAAGAAAAGTAACACGCCGTCTGCCTGCGTTTCGCTGACATCATTGAAACCCATAGAGGCGCGCGGTCATGTCATCGAACCCTAGCGAGTTGCTTTCCGATTTTAACAGACAGCCGAAAGTTTTGTTGCTTGTCCTCTGGAAAAACTTCTGGTGGAAACGTGACACCTACAAGATGCGAAGCCTCTCATGAAACCGCTAAAATATCATCAGCAGACTGAAACACACTGAAAACTGTTTGTACATATTCGTCGTATATTGAACTGTGCTCGGTGCAGCATGCTATGAAATAATGAAGATTTCGTGTTTAACACATTTGTTTCCGTCAAAAATCCAATACANCGCCACGTTTTTTATTTAATACACGCAAGTNTATTAATGCACAACGGCAACTATTTAAAACTTTTATTCCGGGCTTTTTTACACCTCGTGGGCATTTTTAATGCGGTTATTGCGAAATACCGNGCGAGTGAAAAAAAACGAGCGAAACGAAAACTGATGCCTTTCGAGCAGCAATTATGCAGTTCCGTNTTCGTACACGTAGCAAAGAAACAACGGCGCCGNGCACAACAAAAGGCCTGTGCTTACGATTTGCTCCTATAAAACGTTTTACAGTTACTCCTTCGTTGGAACCAGTCATACCTCCTACGGAAGAACCTCTTCCGCCTGATGCTGGTACGCATCCGATAAATCCACAGTGACTTTCGTTTAAACGCAGAAGATGCCGAGCTAAGTCATAAAGTTTATTTGAAAAAAACAACGCCTACAAGGCAGATGATCAGTTTGATTGATCTGCCTGATTCAAGCTTAATTAATCTGCTGACATCAACGCAGCTACATCTAGCTGCCAGTGATACTTTGAAATCGGAATAAAACAGCTAGGCAAACGGAGTTTTTGTACAAATAGAGTTAGCTGAATGTAGTTTTGAAAAAAATGCGTCATTTACCTAATCACTTTCCATTCATTTCGGATGAAGGTTAAAAATGGCTTGCAAACTGTTTGATCTTATGAGAATTTTTTCTATTGGTTAAACCTAGTTTGTTATTTTAGTGAGTGTTTTGCTTTTTTCTTGCATGAACACTCCTTCAGTTTTTTTGACGACAGTGGGGCGACATTAAGTGTTTGGTCACGCCTCACTAATCTTGAACTCTATATGCTTCAGGTCACTGTGTACGGTTTGCTTTGAACCCGTGGTCCAATAATAACGAGCTTTAAATTCTGAAAGTTTAATTACAGCACTACAGGTCGAGGCTGTTTCTGTGCACATTGTTGTTCTCGTGTTTAGTTTTATTAATTTGTTTGTGATTAAAATTTTGCTTAAAGGAACGCAATTGCTAACTTGTGAAAGACATAATACTGTTGCTTGGTCTTGTCGCGAGTCTGTTGGCTTTGTTTGCCAGACAGAAACACGGATGTTGCAGTTACTGTCCTTAAACGTTTTTCACCAAATGTCGGTTAAAGCAAGGCTTACTTACTAGTTGAATCTGGGATTCAGTTAAATGCTGCTTAACGGAAGCATTGTTCCTAGCTGATTTGCAGTATCGTGCCAAAGTAAAAACTGTCAAGTAGAAGAAATTGCTGGACAATGAATCTTACCTCGTTTGGGCTGCTGGTGATAGAATGACAATTTTTTGCTGTTTTTTCTGATTTTTCGTGAAGATTGAAAATCAAATGGCAATTTTACGAAAATATTTCACTCAACAACGTTCTTTTGCTTTGTGTGGTACACATTTTTAGTATACATTTGCGTAGTATACTTTTTTGGGTCAGGTTTACGTCTGCACTACTCTGTGTAACTTTCACTAAAATGCAGTTTTCATCAACGTGTGTAGGTACAACAGGCAACCGAGGCGATCGTGGTGATGAACCTACGCCTCCTGCTGAAACTGAACCTACTCCTCCACCAGGTGATAAAGTGGTCCTTGGTGAACTGAAACTTAGCGCTGTTTCGCAATACACGTACATGTTTACAGTCTTTTGTGGTTCAGACTTTCATACGTCAGCATTATTCCTTGGTGAACAGTCTTAAATGTTTTGAATACATATTGCTTAGAAACGGTATTTATTTGTTGCATTGCCAGTGTGTTGCAACACTGAAAGCTACGTGCCTGGAAGCGTGAAAAGCGCATCATATTTGCTTTCAATTTTTCTGATTTTCTGATGAAATAATAAACTTGTTAGATAACCATACTGATGGCGCAAAATCGCAGTCTTATGAATGGTAATGAATAGGGCAACCAAGGGTCAATAAAGTCAAAATTTTTCTGCCGTTTCTAAAGTTTATCGAACGTCCACAAACCAAATTTCACGTTCATACCATGAGGGAATCCCAAGTTATTAGGTGAAAAGAAAGTCAAATTTAGCATTAGGTCAAATTTTATGGCTAGGTCAAATTTTTGCAGCACAGTTTTTTCCCTCAAATATCGATATTTTATTGAAACTACAACAACAGATATTGATGTGCTTTTGCAGGTTTAGTTGCAGTTCTGTAATAATAGTGGTTTTATTGCGATTTCTAACATAATAATACTGTTTTACCCACTGCTGGACGATTGAATATAATGTAGAATAGGACTGGTGGGCGAAACTTTGGTCTTACGGTACTTGTTTTGGTAAATGCTCAATCCATTATGCATATAGTATTTCAGATTTATTATGTTCTCAGGTTTGACTCTGCTGTAGTCATTAATGTGCTTATCAATATATCATCCCCGAGGTTAAACAACCAAATTTTTGTTTAATGTCGAAGCTTAGAGTGCATGAATGCACTTCTGGCTTAACCTCAACACCTACGGCTGAATTATTTTGCAGTTGCAAACGCAGAAAATTTATAGGTCAAAATAAAGTCAAAATTTGAAAAGTATAAAGTCAAAATTTTAAGTTTGGTTGCCTTGTTATGACGTATATAATGATAAAAACCCACGCATATGTTGCACGGTAAGCATTGGCTAGACCAGTTTGAAATAAATTAGCGAGTGGAAACTGACGCATCTGCAAACTCTAACCATTGGCTTACTCTGAAAACAACCACCTGTTTTGATTGTAAACTTTTAATATTGTTTATTGCTTCTTTTCAGAGGTACCTGACCACTGCGCCAGACAACAAAACCCTGAAGATGGAGGCGTGCGTTGTACAAACAAGAATAGCATCGGTTCAAGATGTAGCTTCTGGTGCTCCGAAGGATTTTTCTTGGCCGGTGCTAACGAAATAGAATGTGGTCTCGATGGGCATTGGTCAGCCCACTCTCCATACTGTGTTGGTGAGTCACATTGTGCGTTTTACAAAAAAGAAAAAAAAAACGAGAAGCGTTATCACAATCCTGTTATTAGAAGCAGTGGCGTACGCAGAAAATTTTCATGGGGGGGTTTCATTCAGTGGCATATGATGGTCATTTGTTTATGGTGTGCGGTATTTGTGACGTCACAATTTGACGTCATTTTCATGTTTCCAAACCAATGTTTTGGCGAAGTTTGTTGACATAATATGCATATTCTTTTACACGCCTTCCCCTGATTTTATGTGTCATTGCACTGAATATTAACTATCAGCGCTCGAAGTTAGGATGTCGGAGGTAAGTAAACTCAACGCTACGGCACAGGAATTCATAACTGCAAAAGTTTGGCTGCGTGTTGCAAAAGGGGAGTAAAACACACTCATCACTGCGTCAGACCAATTTACAACTGCAACATGAGGCTGCGCTACTGTCAGAGCCGGATTAAAGGGTAGGGGGGCCCGGGGCAATTTTTAGTGGAGGGCCCCTATGACGTAATCCATGACGTCATCGTTTGTAAAAGTTATGTTTTCGCTGATTAGCAAGGTTCCCGTTTGGTTT
>JGI24159J19872_10006871_pt1 | contig 14869 bp, 10 predicted proteins | sample Ectturendosymbi4_FD_19872 | JGI IMG/M metagenome (IMG submission 19872) | reverse complement strand
TTTGTGGCTTCGCAAGTGTTGGTATTGGTTTTGGGATTATAGGCAAAGTGATAAAAATTTTCAGCAGGACAAGGGAAAGGGGTGTTGGAAGGGTTGGCAATCATTGATAATAATAATACTTGTTTTGCAGTTCATGAAAGCAGCACTTTTAGCTGAAATTTAATCTCAAGGTGTTCGAAAAAAACGAAACAGTCTTGATGAAAGGAGGATGTTTAATGACGAGCGGTTTATGAAGTATTTTGTTGTTCAACAAAATGAAAGGGCTCTTTGCATGCTTTGTCTGAAAAAATTTAATATGAAATGGCACTACACCTCCAGGCATTCAGTGCGATACGAGGGAATTTTAGGTCGTTGCGGGTGGATTAAGTCCAGCAATTGAAGAAGTCATTGCAAGGGGCAACAGAAAATGATATCTCTGCAAAAACAACACGCAGCTTGGACTAAATTGAGCTTCAACTTTAGTGAAGCAATAGCACAGAAAGGAAAAGCCTTCAGTGACGGTTAAATAATTTTAAAAATGCTTTGATGTCCAGAAGTTTTCCAGTTAGTAAATTTCGTTTTAACTTGAAACAATGTGTATGTGCTGTGAAGATGAGAGTGTCAACTTTTGCTTATTTAGCTGTTTCCAGCTTCCACAGTAATTTTGCCTGAATAGTGATAGTGATGCTGTTTTGCGGTGGATTGGTAGTTGCAAGAGCATACTGAAAAATGCCGTATAGCGCTTGTTTGTTGCCGCGAAAAGTAGCCTTTGAGACTGTCACGATTTTTACTTCTGCAGATATGGTAACTCTATCATATGTCTCATCTAATTCACAGTTTTTCAATAATCCTGTCGCCAGCATGTGGTTGGTAGCTTGAAACAGAGAAAATTACACCATACACTCCATATCTGTTGAGTGACCACTTAAACTAATTTTTTAAGGGAATAAATAAAGTTTCATCCAATAAAAATTGATGCGATCCGCGGTAATTTTCCAAAATTCGAAATTGGCCGGCAGCGGAAAAGGTTGCACATGCCTGTTGTAGAGCGTTTAAGGGCTCGCACTCCCATGAAAATTTACTGACGCTCCCTTGGGGAGGTGTGCTCCCTCGGTTAAGAACTACTGGTATAGAACCTCTGAAAGGTCAGCATTGTGTTTTCAGCGAAAGCAGTTCATCGGTGTCCGATTCAATTTCGGACTTTCGTAAGGTCGATCTACTCGTAATAACTTTGGATCAGCTTGTTTTTACATCGACTGGCAGCGGATGGCACTGAGTTCAAGAAGAGTTCATCGAACAGCGGTACCGCTCTGGGAAACGACCAACGAAGCACCTGCCAGACAATGAAGTCGCTTGGCTCAAAACGGGGAGTAAGCCGTCTTCTATGGTGCGCAGAACTGTTTCATGGGTTGAATGACTCTTCCACCACACCTTTGAAACATTCGTCAATGCCCGATATTGTGCAAGAACGGTGCAAGAGCGTGCCCTTTGGCGTGACCCACTAACAAACCACTCAACATGGTTTGATGTGACGGCTCCAAGATGCCACCGGCGCGTTGGTCGCGTCTTTCAAATGACAAAGTCTGTGTACGAACGGTTTCCGTCCGCACCAGAACAGTATCGTCCAACGGCCAATCACAAAACTGTGTTTCTTGACCGCAGCTCCGGTCAGCGCATGCGAGGTGGCCCTTCATTGAAAAGTTGTTTGTGGATCTAATCAACCTCGAGGCTTGGCTGTAAAATGGACTGTTCATTTATTGCAAAAACTGTCCTGCCGCACCAAAGGCACACACAATGATAAAAGGCACACGATGACGATGACTGTTGTCTTTCTTGCAGGACAAGTGACAGCCTGGGTCTGTTGCCACGAATTTGTGTAGACCAGTGCTTCTTAACAGGTGAATGGTTCACCCCAGGGTGAATGAAGATTTTGCAAGGGTGAATAAAAGAAGAGGGGTGAATGAAGGGTGAATGAAATTTCTGTTCCTAATTTTTGCATCCTCTGATAACATGCACATGTCTTGTTTTTTTTTACCCAAAACTTATCAACAATCGCGAATAAAATTGCAAACTTCAAGCGTGCTAACTTGCGTCTTCAGCAGTTAGCGACTTATCACTTCAGAAAAACTGTGCTATTAACTGCGTCCATTACGTAATGGGAATAGATTTCTCCGAGAGATGCCATGTTTTATTCAATCGAGTGGTGGAATCTTTGCTGTGCTCTCTGCAGGAGCGTCCTGTATTCCTGCGCAAAAATATCTGCTAGAATTGCAGTACTTTTGAAAGTTTCAGGCACCTGAACACTCATCACAATAGCCTTATCCGTCGAAGTGCANGGCTAACCAATCGTAGTACAGGAGTAGCCTATATTTGTTTGTTACCAGTTTGATATCGGATCCAACATCTAATACGCATTTATGTATCAGGTAATGCCTGTAGAAGGTCTGCGAAATACGTACAAAAAACACTATGTTTTGATGAAAGTAAATAAAGCTACACATGAAATCGATCAGAATACGCCAGCTTCATCAGCTTCGCAGTACAACCAGGTTTGAAAAGGAATGTTAGCATCGAGAATAAGTTGCCTTCAAAAGTTGGAAGGCAAAAAAGGTATGATGATATTATATTAAGATTAGATTTTTTCATCCCAAAAGTGAAGAATCGAGCTATCAGCTGTCTGTTCAATGCTTGTTTTGCTATTTTAAATGTAGCAACCACTTTTTGGCTCATTCAAAACTGTGCAGTCATTTTGCACAACAAACGCGGCATTTACCAGAACAAGTCCTCGTAATTTTTCAAGCAGCAGTACAATTATATATGCGAACAGTAAAATTCCCTCCATTCATCTATCGTAAATGACTCTGGCTGGCAAAACGTCTCTCCTTTCCTCTTTTGAAATAGCCCATGTGCTGATGAAACGAAAAAAACATTTTGTGAAACTGAGTCTGTGATCAAACCATTATTGCATGTGGTAGCCGATTTGCTGCGTGTCGGAAAGCATGCTGTGAATGAANAATAGGGCAAACACCGTGGTCTAACAATGAACACTCGATGACTATGATGACTATTATTGGCCATACATTCGCAATAGGCTGAATGGGAATGCAGCAACCGATGGAAGGGGTGAACGAAACCGCAAAAGCTTGAGAAGCACTGGTGTAGACTATGGACTGTGTCCGTTTTTTGCAGGTAGCCCATGGCTTGGTGGTCATGAATATTTATAGACTTTCCCTACAGAAATGCCAAGCGATGACCTTGGCTCAGTGGCAACCAACTTGCCAGGACGTCTTCGTACTGTTTTTATCCTTGTGTTTGTGTGTGTCGCTGCTTGCGTCGCTTCCAAATCGTGCTCCTCCGTCCTACGATTGTGGGTGATTGTTATAGGCGCGCAGTGACTACGAACCTAATTGACATCGCGTAACCGATCCTACGGCACTGCTACACGCTGTGTTTACCTGGAAGACGAATTTAACGTGAGCTCTCTCCAGGGTTAAACATGTCTGGTATATATAGTGTTGTCTTAAACCATAACCTTACATTTGGCGTATGCGCCTTTCCGGGATCGAAAGTTTGTTACTCCCTTGTGTCCACTACTGTCCATTAGCACAGTTTGCGACAGCGATGACTACACAACTTGTTTTTCCATTTCTCCTCGTGCAAAAAGAACCGTAAATTTGCCGCTCCGCTTATTTCCCAGTTAACGTTTCCCGGCGCTACGTATAATCCAACTCCATATGCTGCCATTTGAAACAGCCAGCTTTTTGATACAGACAGTAAATGTGAGCTGTGGAACCTACATCATTTTGGTTCGTATTCTTCGTTTGCAATAATAGCGTGCAGTTGCATTTTGCCAATCTGCGTTGAAGTAGTTGTAGTTGGATAACAGTCGTGTGTTTGAGCTGCATGTTTTCTTCACAGTACATAATCGCAACGGTGTACTTGTGTAATTGGAAAAGACTATTGTTTGCCATGTGCTCGGCTTACCGACAGCGAAGTCTGTTCTCTCAGTCGAAGCTGCACTGGTTGAATGCTTTGTTTTGTTTCTGTAGTTTCAGAAACCGTATTCGACGATTAATTGCTGTCGAAATTGCTGCTTAAATTGTGATAAGTATTTGCGCTGATCATCTTCCGTTCCGTAAGCAATTTCTTTAGGGAATATGAGGCTGCAGTTTATTGATGCGCGTAATTCGTGAGATGTCAGAACTAGCGAAAGGTTGTCAGATACATGATTAAAAACTCTATGACGTCTAGCTCTCCACAGCCCGCAACAAAGGCTAGCGCCGAGACAGACCCATTTGAAGGATTTTACAATCCGTCTGGTGATTACATCAAAACAGAAAGAAATAGAGCAAAATCTTTGAAAATGTAAACAAAGAAAGAATGAAATTATGCTGAACTCCAATGTCACGTGCTTTTGGTGCTTTTATATCAGCTTGTGTTTGGTGTCCTCAGTTATGGCACGTGTTCTGTCAACATCATTGGTAGAATTCACAACTTTAGGGGCCTTTCTTTTATTTGTTCCTTGAGCATTAGTCTGGAGAAAAAGGGGTCTGATTGTTGTTTGTGTTTGACTGGTTCGTTAAGTCTTGATTGAAAGGCTTCGCATTCTGAAACAAATTCTTGTAGCTTTCCGTGTTGCCACCATTCTTGTCTTTCATAAGTCATATGTTCTCTATGTTTTGATTCAAATGATGATTTCTGGAGGCCTAGTGCAAGAAAATCTGTAGCATGCGAATGGGTACTGGCTCCTTTTTTAGTGCAGTTGAAGAGTCCTATAAATGAGACAACTTAGCAATCAGTGCTTTTCCTCTTTGACATTTGCATGCAATTTTTATCCATTGAAAATTTTTTCATGTGCACAATTTCGACCTGTTCGGATGGCTATTGTGTTTTTCATTTTCCCCATACAATGGGGATTTCTTTCTGTTCGTAATAAGTGATGCTTCTAGCCTTATCCTAACCTTGACAGTATTGACACGCACAGTCATTGTAATTTGTTTTGCAAAAGACATCAGATCGCTCCTCCTTTGATCCGGCGAAAATGTAGTGGAACCATCGTGCGCATGTTTTATCGCAAAGTATAACATTTTGATCACAAATTGCTTTGCACGCTCCATACCTACAGTCGCTTATGACAGTGGCCTTTACCTTTGTTTGCATACTGTTTTATAAGAATATAGATAAGCCAAAATCGGCAATCTGTCTAACTTTTACCGTGTATGTATGACTGTAAGAACGGATGCTTTCCTGAAAAAGCAAAAGTTGAGATGTCGGTTTCCTAAGAAATGACTTGTCTTGACTACTTTCTGTTTCCAAATCAATATATTTTGAACCACAGTTCCTGTTTTGCAAAGGGAAGATTTTTCGAAGTTTGATCTTTCAGTGAAAGTTAATTTTCGAATCCAAGTTCATGAAAAAATACAAAGTACCTGTAAGAGTTTGCACTGTTTAAGATGACTTGGTAAGTTCCTGCAGCAGGATTTTGCAGACGTAGTAGCAGAAGTCCGGATACCTGGGCCACAGTTTCGTGTACAACGATAGAGCCTAAAAATGTTGAGACATGAGTTACCACTAGACCAACCCCAAAATAGAAAACTTCTGTTGTTGACAAGAGAAAGCGAAAGTTAATGAGAGATTCAACGCACAATCTTGCGATTTTACAATGTTTATGGGAACATCTTACATTTGAGCCGGTGTATCACAATTATTCTAAAGTACTGTATAGCATCTACAACTTGCACAAAAGTGGAAAACCTGCCGGAAGCAATTCATTTGCCCGAAGTTGAGCGCAGGAGCAAATTTACTATATTAATTAAAATATCACTGTATGCTTGCTTGTCTAAACATACATCTATTAAACCATACAATATCAAGCATGGTAATTAATTTGAAGAGATGGAAACTTCTAAACGTTTGAATTTAAAAATTTTGTTTTGAAGTTTGTTTATATAACTTGGTCAAGGTACTTTAAGACAGGGATATTTGCAGAAAGCAACTGCCGTATTTTATTCAAAAGACTCGTTTTTTTCTATTGCAAGCACAGCAAACATCTGGCAAAGAAAGTAGCTTCAGTTATATTTCTCGTTTGGGGAAAATTTTCTTTATCCCCCTAATGCATCAAATAATATTTTCAAAATAATTTGACTCTTATACCAGGGGTCGGGAACCTATGGCTCGCGAGCCAGATGTGGCTCTTTTGATGACGGCATCTGGCTCGCATGATATTCTCTTAAAACGATTGTTACGAATGAAACTTTTTCTGTAATTTTCCTACAAAACCATCAGCAACACCGTGCAGCACCAGAAGTCACATTAACAGTAAGAAGCATGCTATTAAAGAGAAAATTCAAACATTTACCATTGTTTAAAATGGTTGATTTTGCTTAAAAATGCATACGTTAGTTCGTAAGTTAGCTGCATTAAGTGTTGAAAAGTATTACATGACTCTCACGGAAATACAATTAAAAATACGTAAGTTTCATGGCTCCTTTAGCCAAAAAGGTTCCCGACCCTTGTCTAATACCATGAAAGCGACTATGCCATCAAAAGATCTGGCGAAACACGCAAGAGATAATAATGGTTTTCAGTTTCACTGCAAACGGAATATGGACAACTATGACTGAGAAAGTGAAACATGCTTGTGAATAAAACTTTGTGTCTACATTTAACCTCATTTAGAACTATCCTTTACGAAGTGATATAATAGTTCTACTTTTTTCGTTTGTTACATTATTCTTCATGATAAATTACTTCCTCGACTTTGCGATTTTATTTGCAATTTTTGCCATATACTTTTGTATTTTACTGTGACTTTCTATAAAATATTGTAATTATCAAGGGCTTAATTCAAAGATTTTTCACTGAAACGACTTTTGTTCATAATCTTCCCAATTTACTACAGACTTATTTTCTTTTTAATTGCCTATAACGCTCAACCACGTGGTCGATATATTTTGTTATGAGCAAATGCTTACCGTCTTTTTCGATGCGGTCGAGATTCACAGTTTTTCCAGTTAACAAAATAGTAACGTCAGTAATCCTTGTGTCTACTTCAAAATCGACGGTTGGTTTTGTGCTGTCAACTCCAATAGCCAGTTTTACCTGAAGAATCAATTCAATTTTTGAGAACTTGGAAACTGAGATGTTAAAAGTAATTTTATAATTGAAATGTCTTAATCTGGCTTTAAAATTTTGTTTCAGAAAATATGTTTTAAAAATACCGGTAAAACTACAAGTGATGCTTGGTTTGAAAAAAAACAGCAGTGTTTCAAAAATATCGCTGCCTGGAAAATCAACAATCCTCACTTTGATGATGACGACCTTGTAGAACCCTGTTTGTGAAAAGAAAGGCTAAGCACGAAATCTGGCGACCGTGGAAATGCAACAAAGACTAACAACCTTGGAAAGGTTCTGTATAAACTCAATCAAGATAGTCATGTTTTGCATTGAATGGAAGGGGAGACGTCATGCGATACATGCATTTCATAATATTCGTGGTGTATCAACAACTTGCATTCATCGAGCAACTATCAGGTAGAAGTGGATGGTAAAAGTCACAAGGTTGGTCACTTAGTGGGTTTGTCATAGTATGTGAACCATTTTTTTATTTTCAAACCTATTTACTTAACCCACTTAATAGCCACACAGTTTTTCATGTTCTCATCTCTAAATGGATTACTGTGTGTTGTTAATCATTGTGCAATATGTTGCAATATTTGAAAACTCTGACTGGCTGATATGTAATTTCCACCAATGTCTCTCCAATCTCGTTTGGTATGCTGTGTACCCTGCGAGCTTCATAAGCAACTGTGATACTTTAGCATGGTCATCGGGTAACTTTGCTGTTTCTTCGTGGTCTGTGTTGCTAAAGATTGCTTTCTACCTCTGTCATGCACGTCGTATATAATGTCATGTTTACTGCATGGTTTCCCGCTTCATAGCCCCCACTGTCACTCACTTTTAGCACCTATGTGCATGACTCACTTCTTCATCTGTATATGTCTCAATTCTTTATGCATTGCTTGCCCTCCATTATCTTTCTTATGTGAATGACTTTTGACTTTAGCGGCCTAAATTTTATGGATTTGTTCTGTATTTCAATTTTGTGTGTTGTGTTTGTTGATATGTGTTTTCCTGTCTCTTGTTTGTTTGTTGTTTATACCCATACACGTCAAATTATATACAACTGTTTTATGTTAGTTTATTGATTAACTGCACATTTTGGTTTGTTTGTTTGTACGTCTGGATATTCACTAATCTTATCTTGGAAACGTTTTGGCGAATTCTTTCTTTCACTCGGTTTTTGAATGCGAATTGTTCATAACTTCGTGTGAATCGCTCTGATGCATCTAAATATACTGTACTACGTCTATTACATTGAAATTTTATTACATTCATTGATATAACTGTTAGAAGTTGGAAAGCGCANAATACAGTAATGGTTTTTCCCAGCAAAGACTTTTCTTGTTTGGTTCTAATTCATTTATTCTGTTAGACGATTGCATGAAACTGAAACAACTTGGTTAAAACGGGTATAAGGTCAAGTAAGAATATTAAGTGTCTGAATAAGAATTTTCAAATAGTAACGGTATGAGTGTTGCTGCACCATAGCGCACTCATTAAACACTGTGCTCCACTGAAGCTTTAAAAAACTACCAAAAAGTATAGCTGAATAGATTGAAACTGTTTTGTTCATTAGCAGTAATTAGGAGATTTTGGCAAGTCATTAATTATGAGAACTCTGCATAAGCAAAAGTTTGACGGAAAGAGAAATTGTTTCTACGTTCTGTCGCTGTTTTCTCATTTTCCAAAGTAAACAATACAATTTCTATATTGTTTGCGTGCTTGTATTAACGCTTCCTCTGTGTTGCAGTTCTGTGAATGTTTTTAGTATTTTTTGCTTATAAATCCATGTGATTAAGACTTTGAGCGTGAGATGTACAAAAATTTTTATCGCAAGATCAAAGCTTGGCAGTTGGCAGTTTTGTAAAATTTTGTCAACGCTGACCCTTTTTTTGGCGGGTTTACAAAAATGTTTTCATGCCCACTAACATTTCTGAAGCTGTCTGTCTCTTGNAATGACTGTGTGCAAGCCACGACGTTCGCAGATCAACGCCAAATCATGTCAGGAACTACTCTCATACGATGCATTCAACTATCAGTAAACGTCGTAGCAATGAGTGTTTGGCTCATGGAGTAATAGAAGTCTTTCTTTTTCTTTGCACGCTAAATCTTTTTTTGAATTATTTCTTTGTCAAAGCAGTTTATAACTTTTTATGTGAAAGCAACAGCTCCCTGTGGTTACATTTACCTGCTGCGGTAACAACTGTAGAAACACAATTAACTTAAAGTGTGAAACTAAGCAATATTTAGACCCTTAAAGAAAAAGGTTGTTTACCTGTCCTTGAGCAGTCAGGCTTTTAAAGAGACTCGTGCTTGCTTCCAAGTTGCTTTTGTCAGTTACAGTTACTAGGCCCCCAGTGGCTTTTGCAATCCTGTTGTAAAGATCAAACCCATTGGGACTAGAAAGGATTTTTGTTTGAAGTGTGATAACCTGGAAAACATAGTAAGCAAAACGAGTTCTTCACGTACATGAAGGTCGACCCGCTTGATATTGTCAATCCTTTTATTTGCAATTGCTTTCATTTCCTGAAAAAACAAAAGTCTAAATTTCGGTGCTTGCTGCAGCACACTGCTCAGTTGCAGTGTGGGGAGACCTTGAATGGAAAATATTAGAGAGTCAGATTTATTCCAAGACTAACATACGCTAAACCATTTTTTCAACTTTATTTCGAGAAATATATCCTGGTGTTCTGTTTTTTCAAAGGCAAAATCAAAGTACAGTACTGATGCTCAGCACATAACCAGGAAAGAACAAACCGCATTAACACCTTGTTACTGTTTAAAAAAGCTTTCATAACATCGTAAAGAGGACTAACCAAGTGCAACTGCAGTGAATTGCATTGTGATGATTACAATAAGACTGCAAATATTGTCAAACAGTAAGTCTTGAAAAACTTTTTTGTCATAATAATAGTGTTATTTGCGTCCAGCCTATAGTTTCCTTGTTTAAAAATTAGTATTTACAATTTTATTTGTGGTGTCAATAGCATTAAGTTTACCATTATGCTCAGAGTCAGATTTATCAATAGGCTTAGTAGGCTTAAGCCTAGGGCCTCAAGATCCAAGGGGTCCTCCAGCAAACTGTGGTACATATAGAGTTAAAAATAAAAAAATCAAGGTGTTGGTTACAACTAATAATGTTACGCTGATTCTTAGCCTGAGCAGTACAGTAGTTTTGTTCATAGGTGGCGGAATCGGGGGGGCCACATGAGCCTAAGCCTCCCCACATTTTTTTCTGGGAGGGCCTGGCCCCCCACTTTTTTGCTTAAATATCGTAAGTTTAAGTAACACAATTAGTATTGGGTCCAGTGATAAAGTAAATCGCTTCATGGAAAAAACGTTGCAGAATTTTGGCAGTATATTGTTGATATTACTTCTAACATATTGTAATTTGACAGTGAATTTGGCAGGATTTCGTAATTGTGTGGCAGAATACATGGTGCACAGTCTGTCACCCTGCTATAGATTGCTTACCGCATTTGTGTTGTTGAACAGTGTTGCCAGATGGTGTAACACAACACAATTTTTCACAAAAATGGTGTCATTTTACATGCTTGTTTGCATCGGCGTCGGAAGGAATTTTTCCCGGGGGACCATCAGTGGATTTTTACAAAAGTTTTTCTACGGGAGCCAAAAGTGGTTAACTTTGTTTTTTAACACTCGAAATTAAGACAACAGCATTTTTGCTGAAATTTTTAAATTCCTGCCCCTCTTCCGACACTCATATGCTTGTGTGTAGGAACAAGTTCGTGGCACACCATTAAAAAATTTTGGTAATTTCAAGCCTTTTAACACCATTCCAAATAGTGAAATTTTACTGAATCTTATAAGCAAAATGAAATATTTGACAGATCAATTTCAATTGCGTTTTTGGTTTTGTATCGGCAACGCTAAATACCTATATTTTATTTCTGCATTGGCAACACGATTGGCATCCTTACGGACAACTTGCTAGCTGCTACGTATGTTTTGTCTTCTCTTTGCATTCCGGTATCTAATGCAGTTGTCGAATGAGTATTTAGTCATGATACTTTTGCGTTCAAGATGAAGAAGGGTTGTGATTTTGAATGTGCCTAAGACGGGCATCAATGCTGTGTCTTTTTTGCCTGTTTTTTTAAGCTGTGTTCATGGTGTTTTTAACAACCCAGTGGCTACTCCGGCATACGGGTTGCTCGGGCTTCGCCCGAGTCTTCGATTACGATTTATATCGAAGAACGCAAGCTTGCTTTGTATGTTTGTTCCACCAACCACGGTCTCACTTCACTAAGTTGTTAACTAGGGCTCTTTTCTTTGGGCCTTGTCACTGTTCATATATTTTCGTTCCATGTCTGGCCTTTCGCGTTCATGTTACAGGTGACCTAGGCTTGTGAATATCGTCAGAACCGTCGCCAGAAAGTCTTCAAATCGCTTAAAATTTTGCTGGCTGAAAGTTGTATGCTGTATAGGTCAATCAAATGAACTTGAACGTGAAATTAAGCAAAAAACTGGGGGGGCAAGCAGGGGGCCAGCCAAAAATCTGGGAGGGGCCATGGCCTACCCAGGACCCCCCCTTAGAACCGCTACTGTAGCGTTATCATTTCTCTGTGACGTACGTTACTCGACAATGGAGAAGTTATCATGAGAATTTCTCATTTGTTTTTACATAACATAACGTCACAGGGCAACGATAATGCCAGCCAGAATGAAAGCAAATGGAAATTTCAGTGACGCAAGTGTCGAACGGTTTTATTCAGCCAGTCAGAATAAATCGTATGTTTAGCCCGAGTGCCGCTGATGACCTCGGTCGCCCCTGCCTATTTGATTTCAGGTGGTTCACCGATACGTTTTCATGATGGTGTAGTTTTGTCTAAAATAGTGTAATTTAGACCTTCATATGGTGTATATGTAATGACGTCATATTTCAATGCTTTTGACGTCACAGTTGCCAATTCAAACCACAAAAATTTGCTATAATTTCTTTTCAATGTGCACTTGTGCCCCCCACTTTGAAAAAGGTTCCGTCACCCATGGTTTTGTTAGCATTGTTATGTCGTAAAGCTCGTTTGATACTTTCATTTGTGATTTCTTTTGATTTGTAGTTTCTTCGAACTACTGCAAAAATTACGAATCGCGAAATGTCGATAAGCATATACAGTATATCAACAAGGAGAGTAACAACTGCTGATCATGCCAGAAGCGTATTTAAATAAGACAACAGTTGGTTTGGCCATGAGAGCTAGCATTGATTTCTTTATAGATGTTTTTTCTTCCATGCAAGTTTTTGAAAATATATTGCTGTTTTCCTCAATCAAGGTAGGAAAAAATGGAACTTTATTATTTCATAGCGTATTGATTAATGGTGGCAAAGCAACTTGACTTTGTGACGGATTTTGAAAGCAGATTTTTCATATTTTACAATGGGCCTGGAAATGTAAATAAAGAACCATTCTTTCAAAATTTTCCAAGTATATATGATGTAGCAAAATCCCCATTTTCAATTTTGGAATTACTAGAATGAGCTGTTCTCATTTTGTGATGCAACTCTAGAGTCAACAGATGTTGCAATCGACTAATGCCGGAACGCAAAGTTTCTCAACGACGCATTATGCAACGCGTGACCAACTCGTTCCTTGTTACATGCAGATATAATCTGAGCTTAAGTAAAAGATTTGAAAGTGGCGATAGCAACTGCACGAGAAAGAGGCTCGAGGGACATGCGGTAAAAAAAGTTAACAGCCATCACTGCTTGTTCACATCAATGAATGACACACCAACCATTGCACTGAATATAACAAGCTTAGGCAAAACATTTTGATGAACTCCTAACTGATTTTGCAATGAGGCCAGGAGAAAACTTTTTTATTTGTAAGATTGTAGCTTTTTATTTATTAATTTGTATTTCAATAACGACATCATGAGGCAAGTTTAAATCTCACATCCTTTCACGCGACGTTTTCGTTGCATTCGATTCTTTGTAGTCTGAAAAAGTGACAAACAAGCGTATCGTGAATCTAGCAGTTGTAACCATTTGCGTGCGTTTTTCGTGATGCATTTTGCAAGGAGCAGCAACTTTTGCTTATGATTAAAAGGCAAGCGTGCGAGATTTTAAGCGAGTCGCAACGTTGTCATCATTCCTTTGTGCTTTAGTCCTTTATGCCACCATACACATGTGCAGTGTGTTTTGCTTTAAGAAATTGTCTTCTTTGAAAGCTGCTGCTGAGCACAGATAATAATAAAAATACATGTGACATGTATGACATGCGTATGCTATGGTTTGCGCCAAATTATTAACCGTGATGTTCTCGACTGTTTCGCCGAACGAATTAAAACTCCTGTTCCCGCCGGTCAAGCAATATTTCCACTATTCCGCGTCATTAAACCTTGGTTGTGATTTATTTTTACTTCTCTTAAAAAATACCAAACAAGTTTTCGCGGCCACGGTTTCTTTTCGAATATTTTGACTGTTTCATATTTATTAGTCTATGGAGATTTTGGTAAAGCGACATCTTGGAAAGCGGGTGATTGAAAGTTGTTGGACAAATTGCCTTTTGGTTGAAAACGGTTGAAAAGCAAGGCTGAGCAACGCCGAGACCAAACAAAAAATGGGTTTGTTCGATAGAAAAGCAAAAAATGATGCAAGACAAAGATTGTGAGCCACGACCGGGATTGATTCCTTTCTGATTTTCATCAGAAAATAGTAATTCGGTTTTTTTAAACTCGAGGTTAATCATTCAACCCCTGTGAATCACCTTTTTCTTGCGGTTGTGTCTATTTACAGGAATGTTTTTCTAAAATAAGTTTTGCTGTCAGCAACGCAACATCAGTTTACATGTGATAGTGGTCAAAAATAGAAGTAAAACAAGGCAACATTATATCTTTTTAAAGCAGAAGGAAATACGCCCGTTAAGCTTGATCAGCAGTTCCTTTCAATATTTATTCTTTCCAAAATTAAAAGGCGACTGCACTTTTTAGACAAACATCCCTGTTAGGAATTGACAGAGATAGAGCTTTATGTGATCTGTTATAGTATATTTTTCGGTTTCATATAATGATATTGTTGTGGTTAAAATTAACCCCAACGTGTTGTTACCGCAAAATAATGACATATGGAAGAAAGAACTCTTCTGTTACCTCGGGAAAAAACTAAAGGAGACATTCATGTTGTGTGAAACGGACACTTGATGATTGCATGAACAATATGTGTGAATAAGTTGCTGACGGGTATCATTATTAACCAGTATAGCAGTGTCACATCGCAATGCTGACAATGCAAAAACGCATTTAGGAAACGGACTCCGACTCACAAACTTACGAACAAAGTATAGGACCTAGTGTTGTTAATATGGTCCCCATAAACTACACGCAAGAGAAGAGGGAAAAGCTCAAATCAAAAGAAGCACACGGCAAAGTTAGGAGGGCAAATCTGAATGTAAACAAGATTTAACCAGACTTAACTAGCTTGTGCCGCAGTACAAGTACAGGAAAACATGACGTGTGGCAGTAATGCAGCCATACTAACGACAAACGGACTTTGACCTGTGAAGCGATTACGTAATGGTCACAAATTTGGTCACTGATTTGGTCATTAACTTGGTCACTGATTTGGTCACTGAATTGGTCACAGATTTGGTCACAAATTTGGTCACAGATTGGGTCATGGGGAATTCTATATCTTCAGAAAATTATAAATACCAGTGCAACTCCAAAGGACAGGCAGTTGAGTCTTCTGACTTCAACCGGCAAGGCGAACTTGTGGGGTCTGGCAAATTCGTGAACCAGAATACGCTTG
>JGI24159J19872_10006869_pt1 | contig 14872 bp, 7 predicted proteins | sample Ectturendosymbi4_FD_19872 | JGI IMG/M metagenome (IMG submission 19872) | reverse complement strand
GTCGCATCTACAGTGGCATTTAGGTGTCTCTAGTGAATAATAACGCTAGCTCATATTTGATGATATTCACAAGCCTGTGTTGCGTTTGATAGGGTTTATCATAGCAACTTAATCTTCAAAACAATGAAAAATCACCATGCAAGATAGACATTTATGTTGGCCCCCCTACTTTTTCCTTGGCCCCGCAGTAGCCCCCCCACTTTTTTCATTATAGAATCGCCACTGGGTGCAAGAAGAGTATGCTCTCACAGAAAGAGCGCGTTGAAAGCGGAGAGCTCACTTGGAGACGAGGACTGTATTGTAAAGAGAAAACGCTGTCTTAGAAAAAGCGCATCGAATGAACTTCTCGGTTAGGCCTTATAGGCCTCATTGGCCGAAAATAACGTCGGCAACACACCTTATCACNTTAGCAGCATTATCACAATAAACCCTACTGCTTCGAGAATCAAAGAAACGAAAGATGCATAAGTTCTTATATGTCATAAGCTGCAGTAGTTACTAATACTTAAAATAAACAGGATTCCTGCACTGAAACGCGAAGTTCAGGTGCGAGATTTAAAGCAACTCAAGCTGCAAACATATGGTGCAATGCGTACAGAACATATACATTTCACTTAAACAGCATTCCTGCACTGAAATACAAAGCTTGTATGCTGTGGTTACTCGTCGGTTTGAAGTTTAACTAGCTTACCACAAAAATTGTACGGCGGCTTGGAGATTCAACACAATGTAGGCTATAACCTAACTAGGATTCATGCTCTACAATGTGAAGTTTGCAAACTGTGGTATCTCGTTGTTCTGAAGTTAGTCAAACATATCACAAATGACTGTACGAGTTGGAGATTTGAAACAGCGTGGGCTGTAGTGCCTACCTGCATACATTTAACCCAGGGGTGTACAGGTGTGTGCCCAGAATCATCAAGCCGGAAAATATAAAATTTGTTTGTACTGAAGAGAGAGGTTTCAAAATTTATTTTTAGTGTGTATTTCCCAGCCTCTATTTTGGACCAAACCCACCATTTGTAAATCTTTCTTGCAAAAACGCTAGTGAAAAACTGGATGCTCATCTGATTACTTAGCAGTGGCACGACCGATCTTTTTTTTGCTGGCAAGGTAANGGGAAATCATTGATGAAGACGTTAAGGCTCCACATACTTGCGATTGAAATCGTCACAATAAATGTCTTGAAAAGATTTCAAGAACCTTTCAATTTAATTTGACAAGCCAATTTGTTCGCGATCCCAAAATTACATTTCGCGACGCTAAATGTGGTCGCTGGTATGCTACAAACACAACTTATCCGTGTCTGCAGTGTCAGCCGTAACCTGAAATGGTTATCGCAGGTAAGTGTTTGCACAGTTTCAAAAGAAAATGCGTGAATATGGCGGTGATACAAATCTTATACCCCTTGAAGCTCAACTCGAAGCAATCTAGTTTTAAATTCTTATTTATTACGCCAAGTCACTGTTTAGCAACAATAGCTGCAATTCAGATTGTATTTGTGATGACATTTATTGTGTTTGTATCGCGTAAAGCTCGATTGGTATTTTTAGATGTACATTTTTTCCATTTGAATTTTCTTCAGTAAAGCCATTCAGAAATCAGATTGCTATTGAGTACTTGCGCAAGTTTGTGCTGCTCCCATGCTAAGCAAATCAGAGAAGATCTTGATGATCTTGAATAGCAAGCAAAAGCCACTCTGCCAACTGGCAACCGCAGAACTCTTCCCCCAGCGAGACAGGGAAAAAAAATCACAAGGCGCGTTTGGGTCTGATGCCTTAGCTTAGATTAGTGGTTCCTAGTTTACCCAACCACGCGAAGCCTTACTTCTTAGCTTGATGGTCACTAACTGCTCAGGCGAAAGGTCCTTTTCAAGATTCAAAAGAATTAAAAGTGAATTGAAGGGTCGCAATGTTCTAGGAGAGGTTGTCCACACGAAGCATTCGGTACATCAAAAGTGACAAACTTAGGCAAACAAATTGTGCTTTAAAGTGTTTATGCCGCCACATATACTATATAGGTGTAGTGTGTGTTGTTTTTTTTTGACATAGATAAGAAAAAACAAATGTGATTCTTATAAAAAACGTAGACCATGTGTTTTGTCATATATTTCAATTGTGGCGATTTCGGTTCTTTGCTAAGGAGATCAGAGACAGACAACTTTGCTAACTTCCCAATGCTGGAGGAAGTGATCTTTCAAAGCCGAATCGATAATACTGAAGCCCTGTCTCCCTGCCTGCGCGGAAATATGTGTGAAAATTTAGATAGATTGCAGCAGTCTTTCAAAAGTTCTTGCTCAGATGATCTGAATTTTGAATTGTGGATTTGCGATCCATTTCTTGCAGATCTAGATGCTGTTTGTGATGACGATCTGGCGAAAGATGACCTCATTGAGTTGATGACAATGCAAATGGTAAGAAGCGATTTCAACTCAAAGAACGTAGCAAAATTCTGACGTTCCTTGTCACAAGATTATCCTCGCCTGGTAAAGAGAGCCATGGTTGCTCTTATTCCTTTCGTTACAAGCTACTTCTGTGAATCGGGATTTTCGGCTCTTCTTGCTATCAAAACAAAACCACGAAATAGGTTGGACGTTAAGGACAACATGCGTGTTGCCCTGTCGAAAACCACCCCACAGTTTCACGTTCTTGTTGAAAAAAGCAGCAACAACCTTCGCATTGAAATAAACTCTTAAAAGACTAATTTGCGCTAAACTTACTTTACGAGTTTTCTCAGCTGCTTCAAACATTTTCTTTCTGATTGATTTTTACTAGGGTTTTGCGAGTGTTTTTCTTTCTGATTCATGTTAAAGCAAAGGTTCTGCATTTCTATTGTTGTAAAATTTAGGTAATTCTACATTGGATTTATTATAGACTGATATTCATTTACTTTAATTATTCAACGCTATGTTTAGTCTACAAACCATTTGACTACTATTACGTTGATTACAGCTAATTCTGGCAATTGTAGTCTGTTTCTTCTAATCTAAACCAAGGGGGCCAGAGCTTTCCAAAAAATGTTTTAGGGGTCCGTGAATCACAAAAGGTTAAGAACCCCCTGCACAAGATTCAGATACCTGACCAACTTCCAGGAAACCAATACGTGTAATAGTTGTTTCGTCACAATATCAAATAATATTCAAGTGAAATACTGCCTTCTGTCTATAAACAAACTTTCCACGTTAAAAATGAGTAACTGGGACGCACATGTCCCACATCTGGCTAAACACATGAACATGGTTGGGGGCCCACTTTGGTGGGAGGCCTTGGGCCCGGTGTCAAGCGAAATTTCTGACTTCACACCATGTACACATGCACAGAGTAATATTAAAACTGATTATCAAGGCTTAGGAATTCGTGTTTAGGGACGTATGTCGGGTTAGGGTGAGAAAAAGAAAAATAATTGAGGTCAAGAAATAAGTCCGAAAATTTTCAATGATTAAAGTTATTCCCGTGCTATAGCTTGTTTTGAGTACCTGACATCGAACGAAAATGTTTTAATTTACACAACACACATCAAAAAAGTAATTACAAGACTTTATTTCTGTATTCTGAGAAGCAAATAACTGAATAACAAAAACAGGTCAGAAATGTAGCAGAGGTCAGAAATTTCGCTTGACACCGGGCCCCTTGGCCACCCTTAAATCCGGGGCTGCTATAATGATGTGATTAAAGGTTGACGCTGACCGAAATTTCTCGTGTCCGTATATCTTGTAACACTCAGACACAATCCACAAATGAAGTTTCCACAATGCGGCTGGCAAATGATCAAACAGGAAGTGATGCAAACCACGAGTTCGCCGAGCAATGCCTTGATGCGCGCGTCAACAACCTTGTTCTACGCACCTAAGAAGTGCCTACTTTTGCTAAACACTGCAATGAACAGTTAAGAGTTAATCGTTGCATTTGGAATCAAATTTCCGGAAAACCAATTGTGCAAAAGGCTTAAATCTGTGGGTAACTTGTTTTTTACCTTCGTCATAGATTGTCCTCTTCTGCCAGAGTAACAACGAAAGAAGACATTAAGAAAAATATAGATTGCCAGTAGAATCCCCCACATCCATAAATTTCTTTTGTTTCCCATAGCGTAAGTAGACAAATTTTACGAAACATTTATTTTCACACTGTTCTAGCATAAACCTATAGTAGAAAAACAATTTGAAAATCCGCTGGAAAGCAATATGTAGACAGCGTTTGTGCAAATCAGGAAAAACTGCCATTAAAACGTTGCACCATTGCAAATAATGGACTGGATTTTCGCAGCAGGAATCGCAAAAGTCTTCACCAATGAAAAAACGAACTTCTTTTTGTGCGATATATACCAATAAAAACTAATACAAACACCCAAGAAAAAATTAGAGGCTAAAGTAAATCGGTTCATTCGTGACCTGGTCAGTGCAGCCACATTTTGGCTGCAAAATACGTAGTCTTTAAGTTCGTCAAAATGTTTCGGGCCGACTTCGGGCCTGCATACAAAACTTTTTTATAACATTCGGAAAAGCATTTTTTTTCGCGAGGTGGATTTGTTGTGCTCACGCCGGTGACTTCTGTGAGTGAAGCGAATTGTGATTTTTCTTCTGCTAATTCTATTTGCAAACATAACTGCGTTCTTTTGTTCTGTGCTCGGATTAACCTCACGCTTTTTTTGAGAAAGCGACAGAGGTGAGGAAATTATCGTGCGGCAGCATTGCTTCAAAAAACAACCACTAACGCGATTCTTGGCTTGTTTTAAGAAACGATGGCCTACAAACCGTTTTTTCATGCCTATGCAGCTATCCTACATAGTTTCTTTTAGGCCGATAGCGCCATCGTGGATAGTTTCATGACAGTTTCCTTTTTTCTTGAGAATCATTGCATTCCGCAGAATTGTCGTTGACTAACAAGCTTATTTTGTGCTTGTTTAAGGTAATGTTTTGTTCAAGGTGGTTGCTATTTTGGGTATGATAAAACCGTGTACATGCAGCTGTACCCGCACACTACGTTTTTTGATACACCGCAGTTGCGCATACCATGATTTACTCTGTAAATTTGGCTTTCTGGCCTAAATCGGGCTTCAAAAATAAATGTCAGGCTCGGGCCGGGTTCGGGGTTGTGATTTCACGATTCAAAATGAGGCTCGTTTACAACTCTGGGCATTATCCGTTCGTAACGGGCTATGCTTTTACTAATTCAACGTTTTTTTTTATATAAACACATATGCAGCATTAGTATTCGTTAGTTACTTACGCAAAAATCAATAACTCAGTATACCGCACTTTGTCATTAGATTTCTTTGAAAACTAAAGTTCTCTTGGAAAGTTTTGCACTTTCTTGGAAACGTTTGCGCCCTCAAGCAATAAGTAAACATGTGTAAAACATGGCAAGAAATTTCAAGACATTGTTATCTATCTGGATTTGATGGTTAATATAGACAGCTTAAGGAACAAACATGTCGATGGAATTGTAAGCGTGCAAAAATATACAAGCCTTTTTCCCATATTTCTCTGACAAACACTCATACTCTCATAGACCCCCCCGAGCACCCCTGACTGTAAAATCAAGAAAAGTTAATTCTTTTCATTCTATACCAGAAACATGATTAGCATGCCAAAATTCTTTTTTTTTCAGTTTCAAATGACTTTTGTTACCACTTACCACAATCAATTTCAGTCAAAACGTTGAACGTTTTAAATCTGAGGGTGTAAGTACTGAAGTAAAGATTGGCAAATATGTGCAAAGTTGGTGTGTGTCGGCAATCGATTCAGCAATTTACTTTGGCAACAGGTTTTCAAACATTTCGCACCCAATGTTTTATAGACTTTCGTTTATTTGAGCAAGCAACTAATAAACTTGTACTATAATTTGCACTAACTTCCAGAGAAGTGCTAATGTCCTAAAGATATTTGTTGATTGGCATGTTTTGAAACGGTACGCAGCAGAAGAGAAATCAACTTCGTTTAGCTGCGGCCAACAAAACCACCCCTTTTTGCTCAACTTACGGCTAGCTGTTACTATAGTTTTACTAGCCGTTAATTGCCACGTAAGTTGTCTCGTAGCAGTCATATTTTCAGTATTTTTACAACAGAACACACTTCAGTAGGCTTACACTGTTTTACTCAAGTACTAACCAAAGATTATAAAACACATGATAATGGAGTTCCAGATTTTTTGCCTACGAAACAATGGTTTGGCAATGCTTTACCGATGGCCATGAAGATTTGTTTCAAGGAAATTTTGGTAATAATAACACATACGGTTGGAGGGATTTGTGACAGTTTACGACGAAAATTAACTGGGCCAAACTTGACGGCAACTTGCAATTAATATTCGCTATCACCGCGAAAGTTGATGCGATGATTTAGTGGTAGCTAATAGCAATGTTATGATTGTTGGGCCATTTTTACTACCTTCAAAGAAGCTGAAATCTTCCACTTGAAGAATTGGAGTTTGACCAATTGGGTATTTTCCGATAGTATATCAGTGTTGGTTGCTTTCGACCAGTATCAGTATAATAAAACCAATAAATGCATACTATACGAGAAACGTCCAAAACCACATGTGCTGATGTATACAGGCTGGCAAATGTTATTGCTTGATGTCTGTTGTGACGTTGATGATGCAACGATTGAGTTAAGCAACCTAACAAATTACTCAGTGCAACAATTCCTCTACTCTTTTATCTTATTTTGAACATAGACTCAACAAAATACCGNCACATTCGTAATGAGGGCAACCAAAAGTCAATAAAGACAAAATTATTTTGCCGTTTTGANAGTTTATGAAACGTCCACAAACCACATTTTACGCTGATACCATGAGCGACCCCAAAGTCATTAGGTCAAAAAATATGAAAATTTATCATTAGGTTNAAATTAATCGTTGCGTCAAACTTCTTGCATCACAGCCTTTTTTCCTCTTATCAGTATTTATTGAATCTACAACTGATATACTTTTGCAAGTTTAGTTGCAAATCTTAAAAATAATTGGTTTGTTAACACTTCTGACGTAATAATGTTTGTTTTGCCACTACTAGACAATTGCATATTAAGAAGGCTCGGCGTGGGAAGGCAAGAAACGTGGTTTTACGGTGCTTACTTGGTTTCGTAAATGCTCTATCGATTATGCACATATTGCTTTACCTTTATGATGGTCTCAGGTTTGACTCTACTGCAGTTATTAATGTACTTACCAAATACACCGTGACTGAGGTTGAATAACCAAATTCTTTAAAATTTGAAGTATACATGTATGAATATGCTTTTGAGTTAACCTCAACACCAAAGGTTGAATTATTTTGTAGTTTGAAACGCAGGATATTGATAAGTCAAAATTTGTAAATTATAAAGTCAAAATTACAAGTTTTTGGGTCAAAAATCGGTTACCCTATAATCTTCGTGAGAACCGCATTGCTCAAGTCCCAACCAGTGACAATCTTAGTGGTCTTGAATAGTTAGTGCAGTGAAGCGTTACACAGAACGATGTTAGTGTGATTGATGCGTGACCAGTCCGATATATCTTTTATAACCTTTGTTACGAACGATGAAGTCGAAAGTGTATCAAATGTTTTGATTCCAAAGTAACAAATATTGTTTTTTTCGGAATCAAGTCAACATTTTAGTATGTTTTAACCTGCAGAAACCGACCCCTGGAAACTGAAATCGTCCCTAAATTTCACAAATCACAAAATCGCCCCCACAACGCATAAAATCGCGCCCTGGGGGGCGATTTCGTCCACGTTGAAGACCACTGCGCTAAACGATTCCTGTGATTATCTCGATTAGGATAACATTGTTTGTACGGCAAACTATTTACTGCTCAGGCTTTTGCTAATTTATTAGCTTCATACGATTGGTCCAACTATAAAATAGCCTAACAGATTGCACGATACGCTACGGTTCATCTTTCCTTTCAAAGCCTTGTGAATGTCACCAAACACATCCATCACACTGAAATGGGGGCCATACCACCACGTGTTGATTCCTTTCAATAAAATGCTGTTATCAATGTATTTTTAGTTCTGCTTTGTACCGCGTGGGGGCGATCAGTGGCGTAGCCAGCCCAAATATTTGGGGGGGTCGAAAATGCTGGATTTTAGGCGAATAACACTTTTTTTCTTAGAAAAACGCCTCTCAAAGCACAAAATAGCTATATTTTCTAAAAATCTGGGGGAGCATGGCCTCTTTGGCCCCCACTGGCTACGATAACCAGATGTCGAAAGTGATAAAAAGGCGATAGGGACATAGAATTTGAGAAACACTGAGCTAAAGCATGTAAGTTATATTCACACAAAAAGTTGCGTATGTGTTTAATTTACAAGTAGGAAAGGAAAATGTGTAGAAGGTGCTGCATTACTATCAGAGAGTACTTACTTATAATACCATTAGTTTTAGTCTCCAAACTGACTCAGTAAAATCAATAATAGACTATAATTTTGTTTAAAATAGCAAAATACTAACGATAAAATTGACTTGTATTACCCACAGTGAAGTGCATTAAATAGCTTTTCTGCAATTGAAAGCAAAGAGACTTGCGGAAATAAGGGAGGCTGAACCTCACCTGCTACCAAATAAAAAATCAAAACATTACTGATGTTTGTGCATTTTTCTCAAATTAAATCTATACAACGTTTAAGACCGTTTGATATTAAGAATAACAAGCAAGTAGAAATTCTGCATATTTATCGAGATGTTAGTGAAAGATCTCGTACACCCCAACCAAGAAAGAAAGTCTCCTACATTGCACCACAGACATAATGGTTTTAGCATTTGAACGTCGATGTAAATTCGTTTTCAGATAAAAACTGCTTGAAACATCTCGATGCATCCTCATTGTCTTTACTTATTAGGCAAATACGCTACCTATATACCGTTTTTTTAAGGCGTTTTAAGGACCCGATTTGGGTCCCTAGAATGGAAAATCGGGTCCCTAGAATCAGAGAAATCGGGACCCTACAGGTCCAAACTAGGTACCTAACAATTTCCTTAAAAAAAAACTGTATATAAGCATATATATTATGTAGTGATTTTGCATACTCTGCAGTTAAAATTTGTGCACATGAACGAAGTCCATTGGTCATAATAATCGGGCATAAGCCACAAACAAAAGTAAGACAGTCTTTTCTCTCGGCTCACATGTAAAAATTAGAATTTTGCATTGGCTCTATTTTAAACTCTGTTTTTCCTGAAAGCCCCTGTTCAATTACAGATGTTTGATTCTGAGTCCATTGCTTGGTATAAACCTGCTGAAATGGCAGCGCTACTCCTGTAACTGTCATATTCTTCGCATTTGTGTGGTATTTTTCACCGGGTACTTCATGTACGTAATTGACATCGGGTAAGCCTATAATAGTGCAGTTTAGCGTGGGGTCCCTTCGGGCCCGGGACTTGATTGGAAGCAATCGGTCTACTTAGACCCTTTAAAAATTGCAAAGTCACTATAATGGCTCGGACTCTGTCCAGTCACAACTTGCCGACCGATAGAGCTAGAAAGCTGTTGAAACCCTCTAAAGAAGCCGAAAGTCTCCTAGCTTCGATTTAAAAACCCAGGGCACTTTTGGGCTTATTTACAAGATTTTATTGAATTTCAGCTATAGCCGATACTTAAGCGAACAACATTATTTTCTTTGGGACAAGCACAAAACGACAACATATTCTAGAAATTGGGGGCCATGGCCCCTTTGGTCTCCCGTGGCTGCGCCCGGGCTTCTTTTTCAAGAGGAAAAAGCATCTCCTTGGAAAATCAACGCAACACCTTCGGACAGGTCAGGGAACTTTTAGTACCAAGTCACGTGACGAAGTGGGCCAATCGCATCATTTTGAATAGAGATATCTCCGAGTTTGTCTACATCAGTGGTTCCCAAAGTGGGCGGTGAGAAACTATAGGGGGGCGGTGAAGCAGAAATGGGCGGTTGGGGGGCGATAGGAGACCAAGTTGATAATTACATTTCTGTTGTCTTACTAACTTTGAGTGACCAAATGTCATAAAAAACAGTATGATCAACAAACATGTATGCATATAATTTGTAAACAAAAACTTAGCGTTTTGGAAACAAAACAGAGGTGAAATGCTAAGAGATAAATCGATGAACTGTACTTTCCATCACTAAAGGTAAGCTGCACGGTAAAACTGTCCTCCTTTATAATGAAATAATTATGATTGGAATTTTCGTCAGCTGTACTTCTTGGCACTGGTAAACTTCTACTTAATAATGCCCGTTTCATTACAGTGACTATCACCGGTCAGGTGTGAGAATGCACGCTTGCACTTAGGATCAGCCTGTAACCAAAAGCGTGAGCTAATTNTGGATGAAGTGGTTTAATGATCACAAATATAATNATNACCTTGTACGAGTTCAATTCGAAAGTAGAAAGGCAATTTATATGTTTTACAGATAGTGCTAGGTGCCAATAAGAATAAGTTACCNGAAGGGATCGAAAAGATTCCGGAAAACAGAAATGTGCTTCAGAACGCACTTTAGCTTGAGCAGCACCAAGGAAAGCCAGNGAGAGAGATATGGTAGAGCCAGTGGACGACTGCAAGTGTCACGGNTTCAGTTCAAATACTTTTAAAACCTCCAGATTATTTCAATCCTGCACTGCTCCGAACTCAAAATTTACTAAAAATGTGGCTGAGTTTTACTGGATTGATCAAAGGACACCAAAGGGTTTAGAAGTGTTCTGCTAAGTTTAGGCAATGTGGTGCACTCGGATGATTGATGAAGAGAGTTTATACACCTGTTGCTGCACACAGAAGGTGGCTGTCAAACGTGTCACAGATACTGTATCTTGGCTGTCACAGACCACAGATATCTTCACGAAGTTCAATTAAGTTAATTTGCAAGTGCAGGGGAATGATGTTGACCTCATTAAAGGCAAATCAGCAATCTTCACCTTCCTGTCCAAGTTTAATGCTGTTCAAACGAAATCGAGCCCGTCATGTACTCTAACAGTTTCCAACTTCTAAATTAGTTATTTTACTATAGTGAAATGCATCTTTGCGCTCATTCTTGTTTTAATCATTTTTAAACATACCAAATATACAGTATGAAATAATTGTGTTGATATGTGCGCTAGGCATGGTAGGGGGGCGATAGAAATTTGTTTGTTAGAAAAGGGGGTGCTCGCCAAAAAAAGATTGGGAAACACTGGTTTAAATTGTTTGATGAGACTTTGCTAAATTTGACTGACTTCATTGAAATATAAGATGGAATTAAACTGCAACCAAAAGGGTAACCCCAGGATTACAAAACTTACTGATCCCGCTCAGCTGCATGCGAGATAGCTTAGAACTGCATGTAATTACATTTGTACAAATCACGGGCTTCTTGAGAATACAAAAGCTTATCTGCCGAATTTGAAGCCCTAATGCGAATGAAATTCAAATTTAGTTTCATTTTAGTCCCATGCGCTTTGCCAACAAGACATATCGCAAGCTCAAGGATGGATAGTACGAAAGGATAATGAGGCAGTTGTCTCGGGCCCCTCTTTTTCAGAGATACCGTGCCCCCTTGAGAGCATTGCACCATTGTTTAGTTATAGGTGTTATGTACCACTCTTGAGCCACATTTAAAGAAGATCTGAAGCAGGTCATATGTTTTTCAAAACAAAGAAAAAAGTTATGGGAAAATGTGCCAAAGGAGGCAGCTTTCAATTGTGTAGCTGCAGAACTTTACAAGTTTTTGTTCCTTTCGTATGTGTATCTTATATGCTCTTGAATTTAGTTCATGAATTAAAATGTGAAACAAATTTAACTCCTTTATCCACGTAATCCCACATCTACCTTTCGCAATGGCAGTGTTTTAGGGCCCCTTTCTGAGAGCTTGCCCCTAAAATTAATATCTAACCCTGTGCAAGTTATCTCAGTATCTGTAAGTAATGGCAGTGTCAATTCCCTCAGCACTTGCAAAATAAAAAGTATCTTGCTACTTACGTTAGATTTTGCTGCTGACTCTTCTCGTTACAGTTAAATTATTTCAAACAATGTACTGTAGGATAGGGTGGCAATTAACATCAGATGAAAGTTGAAACACTGAGGTTATGAACAGCAGGCCGGAGTCTAGTATCTTGAAAAGACTGATTTTTTACTCGCTGGCAAGGCAAAGGGAGATTATTGATGAAAACGATAGAGCTACACATTATTGTGACTGAACCTTCACACTACATGTCATCACAAATAAATATCTAGAATGAATGCTATTGTTGCTAGACAGTGACTATGGTGCAATGAAGAAGACTGAAACTATATCGCTTCTTAGTCAAGACATATAAAACTTATCTCACTGCCATATTCACGCATGTAGTTTTAAAACAGTGCAAAAACAAAAATCTACGATATTGATTTAAGGCTACGCTGACACTGGAAACAAGGATAGGTTATATTTGTGACACCCACGGTTATCAGAGAGGAATTTACGATGGTCTTGAAATGAAGCTTAGATAACCATAAAGTGGGATACAGCAAGCTGGTGCGCCAAAAACAGCTGCGAAAAACGTTACTCCAATTGTTTTTACTTGCGGTCATTGATTCAATCAATCAATGATTCAATTAATCCTGGGATTACAAAATGATCAGATACAAGTTTGTATTCGACTAAAAGTTGAAGTAGGATAGGTTCCTTGAGGCAGTTTCTTTGATTTGCACTAAAGTGTTTCTTTGGCTTGTACTTCAAATATTTTATTAACCTGAAGACTTTGGAATTGGTGGTGGAATTGCCCCGTTGGTCTCAGGGGCTACNCGCCTGGTGGCAACCGTATTCTGATTGCGGGCTNCAGACCAGCGCAGGATTTCGTGATTGAGCGAAGTTCATGTGCACACCGATTCGGAAATTCAAATTAACCAACACAATTTGCAACAATCATGACAATTCAGTTTACATAGGAAATCTGTATACTGTCTACAGATAATCCAGTGATAATGTTCATTTTTCTCATTTATTCCCTGTTTTTTTGCTAGGGAAACATTTCCAACAGTAATGTAATCATGAAATTTGAACAACTAAATTAATTTTTATCACAAAATGTTGGGGGGACAAAAGATATTATGTCCCCCCGTCCCTCCATAAACTCGATCCCTGATGGGAGGTACCTACTCTACAGATGTAAATATATATATATGTTTATATTTCGAATGCTATCCCCGTTTTCAAATAAAACAAAGTATATACAATACTGATATACCGCGGCAGGCTATAATGATAAAGTTAATAATCTGATCTCAGTAATATAAAAATTATCAATTTTCACTTCACGTTTCAGTGGTGGTTTATTTCTCTTAGAATATATAAAAGATTTCAAACGTTAATTTTGTCGCCACTGGCGCGGAGCCATTTTAAGTTGCACGACCCATTTGGATAAAATTTATCAAATAGGCTTAACATCGGAATGTGGTTGAGACGTGTTGGCTTGCAGCCTCCTTCGTGACATGCAAACTTATGGTCTAGCTACTGGGTTGGGCCTCTTCCGATTCCGTATGTTATTCCTTGCCTTCGTCCGTTGGGCAACAGCCTATTTCGAATTATGTCTCACCAAACTTTGCCACGTGAGACATCCGCCTTTTGATTATTCAGCAGTTATTACAACGCCTTAAGTTCGACGGTAATTGCACTGAACAACTTTTCATCGCCTCCATTTGATCAAAATCAGTTCAACACCTTACCTAAGCTTTTCTTGTTGAATGACTTTTCTATGACTGCAAATGTTAAGCGCACCGTTGAACAAAAGAGTCAAAACTTTCTACGAAACCCACATTGCCTATCAGCTGGCAGTGATTCACTATATGTGCAGTTAATGTCTACAGCTCTAAAATACCCACGCAAACACACCAACTGTGCGCCAGGCCCGTAGCCACGGAGGGCATTCGGGGCCAGTGCCCCTCCAAATGATTCAAACTCCAAAAATTAATAAATTTTGCAAAGGCTTGTTTTCAATATGTTTGATCGCTACGCCAACTCGCAACATAACCACACGTCGCGTTAAAAGGTAACCTCATTGTTACAAAATAAATTGTATTAAGGAATGTTCACACTGGTAACAATTTCGATTTGTGACGTCACAGTCACTGGATACAGTCTTTCGAAACCGTTTCTGCAGTCTCTCTGTTAGCGCAAACAACTCCATGGCGCTAGCAAGCTGGCTACATGGGCGTCGGAATGGGAGGCAGGGGGGCCCAAGACCCCTCCCTGGATTTTGAAATTACTAGCAAAAAAGGCTGTTTTTTCAATTTCGAGGAGTAAAAACCAAATTTCACTACTTTTGGTCCCCCTGGAAAAAATTTTGGGAAAGTCCCCCACTGCCCCCTCCCTGGAAAAAATCCTTCCGAAGCCCATGACTGGCTATGGTAATGCTGCAGTATAATATAAAGTCTTAGCCAGCGTCCCCTCTAAGAAAATTCTGGCAACTCTGGCTGAGTTGCCAGAATTCTAAATGAATTACAAATTTGGTGAATTATTAGAATTTAGGATAAGCATAAAATCTTATAAAAATACGAACAAAGTAGGGCCTGCGCATTTATTTAAAATAGCTTCTCCTTGTTTTCTTCCTTTTCCAATGTTTTGGAATGTTGCAAGTGTACGAGAATCAGATTTCACTGCGCAAATGCTTTGGTGGTACTGCGCAGTTGCGCATCTTAGAGGGAACATTGGACTGGTGTTAGGCTTGCTTGTAGTCAAGCAGAACTTCTTGTAATAAGTTAAACCAAACCCAGCAGGAAAATGTATGCGAATTACAAGCTGATCAAAAAAGGTGAGGGAATTCTGCGTCTGACGAAGAAATGCTTCAGCATGTGTAGGCTATAGATCACTATCACTGTAGCACTGTCTAACATAAGTCAGCATAAAATGCAGCTAGCGCGTATTCCGTACTTAGTGTGTGGTGCAAGCAAGCTACGGTTATCCCACC
>JGI24159J19872_10006868_pt1 | contig 14873 bp, 10 predicted proteins | sample Ectturendosymbi4_FD_19872 | JGI IMG/M metagenome (IMG submission 19872) | reverse complement strand
AGACTTAAGGCGAGTTTGGCCGTTTGGCGGAATCTTTTGCCTTACATTTTTCAGGGAGGGCTGCAGCCCGGCAGCCCCTCTAGACGAGCCGCCCCTGTCTAGCAGTAAGCGATTTGTCAATTACATTGTTTCTGAAATATATGAGCTTTAGTAGGCAAATTTGTAGCGTTTTTTATGCGGATCCCATGTTTAGTTGTTTCCAGTTAGTTCGCCAATATACAGAGCTTGCTTTTTGAAGCTCTAGATATAGATGTTAGTTAAATCTGCTAGAACAGCTTCTCGTGAGTTTGCTTGGAAATACGTGTCTGCATTGTGCTTATTTGATACGGTTTGCTGAGGGTGTTGCAAAAATACTTTGTTGCGCAAAAACTGTCTTAATGCGGTTTACCATCAGGCTATAATAGCGCAGAGGATTAAAACACTATATTTTGTGTTGCGTGGGGAATGTCAACTTAAAAACGACACAAATCAATCCTGTGTCCACTGAATGGATTATGCTTTTTTGTTCCATAAAATATGTGGTTACTATAGCAAAGCAGTTTCCGTACAGCTAATCAGATCGACATTTTGAGTGGGAATTACACGTCAAAAGGACATACTGTCACGCTTTAAAGACAAGCTACCAAATAGGTCCCACCTGCGTGGGTCCCCAAAAACTAAGATGGCCTAGAGCCCCGCGCTCTCTAAATCCGTCCCTGCGCTCAACACCATGCTTATCCGGGTAGGTTTCCACGACCCCACCTAGCGGCAGGGTTGTGGAGTCGGAGTCGCTAGGATTTTAAACCTGAGGAGTTTGAGTTGGAAAAAATTTTAANAACTCCGACTCCGGGCGAACCTTTTGCNTCCAGTTGTGACTATTTGTGTCACAAACGTGCGTACGTATCACACTTGGCAATGTTCCAATCCCGGTCCTGTTAAACGAATATAAAANAAATAATAGCGAAGGAAAGCTCTTTGTGTCGTCTTGCAATGAAAATAAAGGGACTGGAATCAGAGACTTCGCAGAGTTAATTTACTGACTNACAGAACATTGAAGCTGACCATCATTCTTCTTCACCCAGTGAGGACAGGACTTTAACACGTGTCTGCATGAGGTGGAAAAAGACCAAATGAAGAAAAGGCGTCTTGATGTAACTGAGCCTTTGAACGTGAAGTTGGAAAAGATTCTGTCAGGCTGTTAATTTTTGAAGAGATAGAAGAAAAGTACAGCCGTTCGTGAAAACAGTCATTGGAAGAACTTATCCCACTTTGCCCCAAAATCGATCGAGATGCGGCTCGTACAGTCAGAGCTCTTCCTCCGACCCAGGTCAGTGTGGAAAGACTTTACTCTGCGATGAAAATAATGACAGCTGACACCCAGAGCTTCAAGGACGGAAGGCATTGCAGATGCGACATTATTTCGTAAAATGTACAAATCTGATTTTCAGAGGTCCTGAGTTGATCTTCAATGAAGATGTCATGAGTTGATCTTCAATAAAAATGTCCTGAGATGATCTTCNGCCATCTTCCTTTCTTCGGTCAGTGAAAGGACACGACATANGGAACGGATCATATTTTTCCAAANTCCACCGAAATAGCTTGCAGCCGGAAGGTTGAAGGACCATTGTATCTCCTTTTTGCNGAAAGATTTAAAAATAGGTGATCGATTCCGAGCCTTGATTCCATCCCGCCAGAGATGTTCAGCGTTAACTCGGTCATAGTAAAATTGAGTGAGGACCGCAGAGCCGATATATAGACATTTCGGCGCGATTTTGGCGAAAATTCGCGAACAACGGAAACTACGTCGACACGCAAGACATTGCAGGAAGCGTTTTCACTTTCAGTGAAGAATGGCTTATTTCTTCAAACACAATACGTAACTTGTCGGGTTTTCGCTCGCTGAAGACTCCACTGCGTGAAACGTACCACTTGCGGCGATCTGCATCAATTTCGTCTTCTGGAACCTCGTCAGCTTATCCTTTTGTGATGGTAAGTTGCATCTGGTCAGTGTACTTCTGGTGAATTTCAGGGTTTCTCTGCAATCGGCGTTTCAAGCCAGCAAGTCGTTTTCTTGCCTCGTAAGCGTTGTCGGGCAGTAGCTCGTAATCGTAACGCCAAGGAAGGGAAGTTGATTGTGACCAGTGATGTACTCTAAGGACGGTTCCAATTGTCCGTCTATCTTCCTTTGGCATGGTTTCAGTGGCACGTCATCATAGCTACAGTATCATGACACTCTCCGTTAGTGGATATCGCGTCACTCTCGTCTTTTAAAAACATAATTTGCATCGATTGTTGCGGCACATGAGCGAGCACTTTAAGTGCGCCACAAAGCAGCTCCTTGCACTGCTTGGAACTGCAACTGTTTTAAATCCTGGCCCCACAGCAAAGACCGACCGAGAGGGTGGGCATTGTATCAGGGCAACCATCAGTCCCATTGCGTACAACTTCAGCCCGTAAGTGAGACTTCAGGAAACTGGGCTCCGATCCGATCAATAACGTCACAGTCGCTCCCTCGACGTTTGGCAAATCTACGCCACGCAAGTAATCTTGTTTTCGTAAGTCACAAGGATCAGACATGATACTCGTTTTTGCAGGGAAGTTCGCTTGCAACGGCCACCTCGCTAAGCTTGATACAGTTCCCACACTTGAGCGGCTCGACCGACACTGAAACGGCTTCATTATCCAAGGAGCGTGGGGCAGTCATGGTGTGATTTGTCACGCTTTCATGCGAGCCCGCGGAGCTTTCGCGGCATTCATTAACTTTCTTTCGCAGAATGAGAGGCAACTGCCAGAATCTAAAAGTGCATGCGTGGTTACTTCACGGTCACTACAGCTCACAATTACGGGAACTACATTCAAGTATACGTTTTAAACAGTCTAATTTGCCAGGCTGTCGTTTGGTTTGGATAGCAGAAAAAATGGCTTAGACCTTCCGTCAGGCGTAGTTACTTCACAGGATTTGGAGCCTGACTAACGCACAGTGGAGCTTCGACCACTGTCGCTCTTTGTATTCTCACGTCGTCTTTACTCATATGATCTTCTCCATAACATTGGAAACAAAGCTCTTCTGCAGTCAAAAATACTTTAATGCGTTTAACATTGGAAACACTTTTTTGTGTTACGATATGTTCTTGAACTTGTAATACTGTAATTCTGAATGAGGTCATACTTCCTTTTACAATATACAAGCATTTCAGGCAAGGTTTAGCTTTTTCAGAGAATGGTGCGACCACTACGTTGTGTACGACAGGCACACGTCCTTTACTGTTGGTCATTGATCGGTTCGAAATACAGTTGTTGGAATTACAGTGTTCTCAAATATCGAATTTGCTGTTTTTGCAAACCTATCAAGTCTTGTCAAATCCGCGAATGTTGCGCGGTGAGTTCTTCAGTGGCTGCTGCAACGTCTACCTATACTTTAACCGAAACGCCACAGATAACTTTTCAATTGTGGAAATCATTACATCCATTGTATCAGCGGTCGACGGATTTACCACGTCCTCTAATGGCATACATTATATTTATTCATAAGTACTGACAGCTTCGCCAAGCTATCGGCATCATGAGGTCCCACATCAACCAGCGCTTTCAGTTCTTGTTCGCATCGCTGCACTATGATGCGCGGCTGCTCATATTCATATTACAATTCGTTTCGAGCCAACGCAGCACGTGTCACTGGGGCTCACAGCAGTGAAGCGCTCGATTTTATCTCGTATCTTAGGTTCACACCACCAAGTTTTGCAATTGCAGGTCTGGGCAAGAAGCGCTTACCAACATCCGGATAACCTGAGTCACCTTGAAGGTGTAGGCAAGGCTGTAATACCGTCCTTGTTTCTAAGATTTGTCTTTATTTTATTTTTAAAGTCTGTGTCTAAAAAAGTTTTTGTGGCGTCATTTCCAAGAAATGTTCTTATTTTGTTTTGAAAGAATATGTCTTTGAAAATTTCTCTGTCCTTATTTCTAAGATTTGTCATCGTTTTGAGTTGCATCATTCTATTTGTCTTATTTTATGTCGAAGGTTGCAATATCGGGTGTCACTTAAAATGTAGGTAACTGTTACAGTTGAATTAATTTTGCATGAAGTCACATTATGCAGCCACCTAGGGAAAGCTTTTCAGCGAAAATTGAGACAGATGAGATGGCGTTGGAATCCAAGCTGAAAACGAATGCAAAATATGCACAAGATGACTTTGCACGACGATATATTTTGATCAACAATTTATGTTCCTTTTTAATCTTATTTGATTCCAGTTTGTCCTTGTTTTTTAATCCAGATTGATGGTAGCCCTGCCATATGTCAGCACACTCTCGAAATGTTCCAGGGTAGTTCTCCACTGCGAGAGTATGCCGAAAAAAACTTCTGTTGTACAGTAACTGTTGATCATTATCTCCTCTACAAGAATTTACGTCACATTTTTTCGAGACAACACTATGTTCGGTGTGCAGCTGCGTCTCATCAAAACGAGAACGATCAATATAAATGTAACTCACGATACCGTCTTGATGCTGTCGGTGAGTTTCTGCGACTCGAGCATGCAAATTCGCGTTGTCTAACTTCTGCTAATCCTTCAATGGTAGCTAATCCCAAAGCTTTCTCCCTTCTATTCCCATTCGATATTCTTCCTCAATTCGAAGTCTTCTTTCCTCAATCCGCTATCTTTATTTTTCAGTCTCTCCTCGAACTCGTTGAACATTAATTCTTGTCTTTTCTACAGAGCGGCGTTTCGCACGCTCGGCAAGGTCCAGCTGCATCTGCAATTCTTTGCTCCTTTTCATCGTCAAGTTCTTCAGCGGCCAGTTGACAGCACAGTCCCGATATTTTTTACTAACGGTACTCGGTCGAGACGCGTGAGAGTAGACTGCGTACGAGTCACAATAATTTTTAGAATGCAAGTTCCCAAAGTGGGGAGTGCGGACCCCTAGGGGACGAAAAGTTTGGTGTTTTGGGGTCCATCAAATGATAAAGACTTCAAAAAATTAAGAGTGATGAACAGCTTGAAATGCGTTCGCAGTTAAGCAATAAGAAAGCTTTGGGCCTTGGGTATTGCTGTTTTGTCCTATTAAGTAGTCCAATTTGTTTGGACGTTTCGAGCATAAGCGTCACTGTGCTATCAAAAACATTGTTACATCACTGAAGTTGGTTGTCAATCGTCATTGTTACTTAACAACTTCAAAAAATTCAAGAGAACGATAGAAAAATAAGTTAGCCATCTCTTTCAATACGAGCACATGTTTTCAGCAACTTAAAAGAACAGACAATGTCAGCATATTTTGTTATCGCCAAGATTACACGCACTCCGTTTGTCTCTGTTTGCACAGTATATTTGCGGTTTGTCAAAATCCTAAGGTTTCACTTATTTGGAAACTTGTGCAAAGTTTTTCGTAGTTTTAGAGAAGCCATTTCCGTCGAAAATGGCTTCAAGCAGTGGTACTACCAAGAAAAGGAAACGGAACGATAGCTGCGTGCAATTCGGTTTCACACTAAAGACGAATATAGGCGGCATTGATCAAGCAACATGCTTGTCTTGTAGCAAAAAATCTCTGCAACTCAAGTTTGAAGCCAACAAAATTGAAAGAGCATCGGATGATTCACGGTGAAATAGAGTTACTTGACGCCATGAAAAGAAAACGTGCTCGATTTGATCAACGCTGGACCACAATTAAACATGGTTTTGGTTTTGTCCTGAGGCACTGCTCGCTGCTTTTTTCGATATTGCACCCCTTGTTGTGGGAGGAAATTACCTCACACAGTTGCAGAAAGCGTGATCGAACCGGCTGATGTGCGAATGGCAGATTTTGTAGTGGGATCTTCAGCAGCCGAGAAGATGAAACAAAACTTCCCTGTCTAACGACACTGTTCGCAGACGTATTTCTTGTATGGGCTGTGATGTTCTCTCGCAATAATGGCTGAGATAAAGGACACCAAGTGCCGCATTTCTCTTTAATTAAATAGATATATACCGACATGGCGAATTGTTGTCATCTTTTGTGCTTTGTAAGACAAATTTGCGGAAGTGAGGTTAAAGACGTATTCGTATATTTATTTTGCTATCCTTTGAAAACAACGGCCAAAGCTTGTGACCTTTTCAAACCTGTGGATGAGCCTTTCACTGATAACGGTCTATCATGGAGTATTGCTGGATCCATTTGCACTGATGGCACCCCAGCAATGATTGGTCACGATTCGATATTTGCAGCTCTTGTGAAGAAGTGTGTACCAGATATATTAACAATTCACTGCACTATTCATCGATGTGCCCTCGCCTCTGAAACACTGCATGCCACCTTGCTTGCAAGAGTTTTTAAAAACGTTCTGTATTTGTTCGTGCGTCCAACAACAAACTGGCAAATGATTTTGATGACCCCACTTCTATTGCCCGACTGGCATACACTGCAGATATGTTTCACTTCTAAATGACGTAAATCTGTCTTTACAAGGGGAGGGCATGAATCGCTTGGCAGCCCAAGACAAGATTGAAGGTTTTATTGGTGAACTTGCGTTTTCGAAACGCAGGGTGTTAATGGGAAATTTTTCTGCGTTTTCAGGTTTTTCTTCCGATGCTGTTAAGTTTCCCGAATTTTCAGATACATTACTTCCAAGCACTGTGGAACATTCAGATAGCACTGCAAAAACTATGCAACAGTACTTTCCAAAAACAAAAAGAGCTGCATGGACGAGAGATTCTTTTTTAGCTGATCTAAACGACGTTTATGACGAAGAAGATTTCAAAGAAGAGCTCGTAGATCTGCGCGCAGATATTGGAGCCAAGAAAAAATGCTCTTCACTATCGCTGTCCTGTTTCTGAGTAAGTTTGTAGCCCTGTTTCTGGGCTACAAGTTTACAGTACTGTGGCTATGATGGCAATGAAAGAAGGCTTTCCTTTCACCATTACGTATGTAATGGAGATTGCCTCCGTTTCGCTTAACAATATATGACCAAGTTTATGAACCAACTTAAATAAGAGTTTATGCAAACCATTCTGGCATTTATTGAGGAGACATGAAAAGCAAGCTTAAGATTTATGGTTCGTTCATGAATGCATTCTCTGAGCGTTAAGTGAAACGTAATAACGGCAGTCGCAGGTTCGAACACGTTAGGTATTTGCCCAAGAGAAAGGATAAGGAACAAGAGAATGCATGTAGTGAATAAAACCGCGAATGAGAGACACGAATTCCTCGAAACTGTATTGTCTGCATCACACAGGATACGGCATAAATTACTGATCAAAACGTGCGACAAAACGCTAGTGGCAGAGTTTCAGATCAACGATGACATTTCAAAGGCAATGGGTTTCTTTCAAGTGGCAAGACGACAGCGCCATTCGCTGGTCAACTTAACTTTCGTTTGCAGATTACCTTGTCTTGCGAGCGAAACGAGGCAAAGTGGCAACGGCGTCCCTTATAGGGTACTCACGGCTTACTCTTTTTCAAAGTCAATGCGACAGTTGTGCGCATATTCAAACCCGACGATGAACTCACTGAAACTGCGACAGCGCAGTTGACACTCATCCCTTTCGCTGATCATCAGGCAAGTGCCAGCAATTGCTTTCTAGCAACGCGCATTCTAACCAAAACCCATTCTCTCTTCTGAGCGAGATACAGCGATATATGATAGCGAGCACACAGAAGCACTAAAATTTGATTAGGTTTTTCCGGTTGTTGCATCTGCGCATACATGATCATGTTCAGTCAGCCGCTACTGTGACGTATACGGTCACAATTTGTAATAGTTTATTGAACTTTTTTGCAAATTTATCCCTAAAAGTAACGCAAGTATGCAAATCAATCCGTGCAGCATTAACACCGAGGTGTTGTTTCCGACCGCCTGAACTGCTGCGAACACAGCGAATGCTTATATTTACATCAACATATTGTCACGCAGCTCTCTGAAGTTGCGCTTTTCGGCGAGCCCGGAACTCTCTGAAATAAGGAACTTATTTCGTTTTTAGGCGAGCCCGATGTTTCACCTTTAGGCGAGCCTGGAGCTTATTTTGCTTTTAAGCGAACCCGGAACTCTCTGAAAGACAAGCTTTCAGGCAAGCACGAAGCTCTGTGAAATAAGGAACTCTCTGAAGCAAGTCGTCCTTCGAATCGCTGTCACTTTTTATTCGGGGATCAATTTGATTTTTCATCTGTGAAGTGATCAAAACAGAAAATTATGACCGGTGGTAATATTTCCCGAGGCCACTAGGCCTTGTGCTAATTGCATTATGAAGTTCATTGGCCTAATTTTTGCAGCAAAAGTACAGTTTTATGACTCATAATAAAAACAATAAATCACGATGCAAGAATTCTTGGTTGGTTGTCAAGACAAAAATTTCAATGTGTGTGAATAGAAAGCTCCGTAAAATGAAGTCGACGACAAAACAGGAAAACAGCCGAAATTCGAAAAGAACATTTTTTCTCATATGTTCAGGCCCTAGCCCTGGGGTCTGTAACAACACAAAACTTAAAAAGATAGTCTTGTTCCTACGATGACGTTAAGCAGAAGAGGATGCATCACGACTCACGAGTATGAGTTTAGCAGGCTCCAGTGCGTCCTACTTTAGTTTGTTTTTCATGTGTGAACTGTTGAACTCGATCAGCAAGTCGCTGTTGGTTGTCCATGTCTTGTTAAGTTGCAGTGTCGTGAACTTGGTTTGGGTCCATGACCGCTGTTTGCACTTTGTACTGTTCGTGTTCGCTGGATTCACTTGCAGCTTCGTGTAATGACGCAGTGTACACCAGGTCACGGTCTCGATTGCTTGCAGGCCCGTAACCTGCGCGGGACACCAGGGGGACGAATAATTTCCTAAGAGGGTCCCAAATTTTACTATGTCCAGTAGTTTCAAACTAATTCCAATACATTTCTCCAGGGGAATGAAAAATTTTGCAGGAGCGAATCCCTCCTTCGCCCCCCTGGTTACGGGCCTGGTTGCTTAGTGTGTGGTTTCGTTTGATTTCTTTTGCCGTATATTCCTGCTTGTGGAGACGTTTGTCGCGGGATTCGGGCAGTGGCATAGCCAGCCCAAAAATTTTGGAAGGCAAAAAATTGGGGGGAATGTTTAATTTTAGGCGAGCAACATTTTTGTGACGTCGATTTTCAAAGCACACAATGACTACATACCTGTATGCTAAAAGTTTGGGGAGTGGCCCCCTGCCCCCCCCCCTAGCTACGCCTACTGTTTCGGGCGACAAATCCGTCGTAATCCGTATCAGTGTAAGGCTGGTTTTTCAAGTTTGGTGAAAATCATATCATACGATCAAAACAGAATGGACGTGAGACAAGGCATACGACTAGCTTTGTCCAAAATCAGGCGTAGAATATCAAAGCTAGTCGGACAATGTTGTCAAGAGCACAAATCTCGCTGAACATCAGAGAAGTCTGCTTAGGAGACAACTGTGCAAATATTACCAGGCATAAAAAAAGTTTTGTGCATTTTGTTCATGTGTAGCCCGTCTGTATCTTATTCGTTGTTCACAGAATTCGGGGGTCCGCAAAAAATAAAAGCANAACTTAGGGGTCCGCGAGATGAAAAAATTTCAGAAACACTGTCTTAGGAGAAACCGATTGTGTATCCGTAGGAGGGTGCTATTCAAGGTCAGCTGCCAATCGCGCGACTTACTTGATGTCGCCGGTTTTCAACAGATCAGTGTTATTNAACTTAGTGTGAAGCTCTTCACTTTTCGATGCAGACGTGTCAGGAAAAGGGGTAGNTGATATAGACAATTCCACACCTTCAATCACGGTTTGTTTGCCACTTCAGATTTTTAGGAAAAATCAAACCTACACGTCTCATCGTTGCTTCAACCAACAATGTTACTCCAAGAAGACTGGAAAATGTGGATTCTCGCGGGAGAAGGTCGGGAGAAGATCTCTCAACAGAGCTGATCGGCCCGGGGATTTACTACTTTAGATATAAACCTAAAATTCCGCACGTCATCTGTCGCCTGGAACCGGAACTCGCCGAAGTCATTAGTAGGCCGGAAGCATACAGCTGTTCTAGTCGTTACTGAGAGTACAGGCGAGATACACTCCGATGGTACAGCGCGCCGAAATTTCCAACTCTGCGAACTTTCAAAGGCAGCATTTACACAGAGGGTCGACGTGGAGGCAAATATACAAGTGTCAAAACTCCTTTCCAAACAAGTGGTTCTCAACCATTCATGGTTTGTGGCCTCCTTCCAAAGGCGCTCAACACTTGTGGCCCCCCCTGCTCATCAATAGGTTTTGCAATATCAATATCATTGCAGAGCTATTTAGTAAAAGTCTCTGCTCTCGTCACCCCCGGAGAACCGCTCCGTACCCCCAAGGGAAGCCGAGGGCCCCAACTGAGAAACCCTGAACTAAACAACCTGCTCAGCACTACACCTACACAGAGTACAAATACGCTATCAGTAAATAAGCGAATCCAGCACTACCAGCAATTTAAAGTCACAATCACAACCATGGGGAGTCCCCCTGGGGACTTCGATCGCACTATATTCGAGTTTGACTATAGAACTGCTTATGACGTAATAATACGAATATTGTTTTTCCTGTTCTTTCACCATTAAGAATCAAACTGGCGGTTTTTATATTCTGGAAAAATCTTACATTACTTAAATAGGTTAGCTTTGTAGCATCAACAGCACTCTGTTCGTGGTTGTTGCTTGTTGGTCCGTTCTTCGTAGACCAATTCGCCGTTCTTTTCCCACGTGACAGTCGGATGACCGAGCAGGGTGCATTTAAGGCAGAGATTCTCCCGGAACGACGGTCTGTGGCCGAGGACGTTTGTTCTAATACGTCGTTACCGGTATTCCTGCAATGAAACGAAAACGATGGCTTTTTCATTATGGTTTCAAATTTCTATCGGATTATTCTTTAACGGTGCGTGATTTCCGCCCGAAACTCTCCACAAAAGAAAAAAAACTGAGGACGTCGGAAGAACNANAAACTTTTAAACAGACAAAATGATTTATTCCAAGGTACAATTTTTTAAAAAAATCAGGATTCAACTCTACACATTGAATACCGAGAAAGATATCGAGTAACTTAACCAATTTCGTTGAATCGACCGATGTGTTGGAAACAAAGTATTTGCAGAAGTTTTCGAATAAAAAGTGTTTTCGTCTTGAAGAAGAAGGTATTAATCTGCGTTTTAGGTGGTTGTATAGCAGAAAGTTTGACAATTTACTTAAGTTTGTAAACACATTCGCTTGGTTTTCTAATATTTTTGCTTGAGTTAGTTGGAAATAATGCACCTTTCAATTTAATGTTAACAATCAACATTGCATATCATCAAAAATCAGAAGTGAAATCTACCTATCCGGCAGGTTAAGTCAAACAAAATTTTATTATCGCATTACAAATCAGGAAAAATAAATCTTTGTTTAGTTCATCGACTGAGCTTCTGACATGACGTGAATCCGTCCTTTTCAAAATGGAAAGACAGAAGACCATTACACCAAAATTCGAAGTAAATACGTTTACCGTAAGTTTCATGAATCTACAAAAAACGGCATGAACATTAATTCCGTATATTTTCAAAAATCACCAAATCGAAATTATCATAAAAAGCATAAGACTACACACCATCATTTTGTTGACAAACACAATACGATGTAAGGAAAGCACAGAAACAGGGGCGCACCGACCTGATGCTTTCGTGGGGAGATTAAAATGATTATAACTTGATGTTGTGCCTAAGACGTAAAAGTATTTTTGAAAATTTCAGGAGGGGCAATTGCCCGGGTGCCCCCTCACCCTGTTGCGGCCCTGCACATGAATGCTTCCTCAGATATAATGATTCAGTGTAGAGTACTATATTTCCTTTCAGGTGGAAACTAAACAACTGCCACCCAGCAGAACGGCAGAAAAGTCAGAAGAAGAAAAAGCGACCTACTTTCTTGACAACCTCTTCAACGGCTACGATCAAAGGATCCGGCCTCACCACAAACGTAAGACAGTATTTGGGAATCTAGGCCATGTGCTTAGGAACCTCGTAAAGAATGACATGCACTGTCCTAAACCGAACACATTTCACAACGCGTTTCATCTGAGAGAATTCCTCGAGATTTATTTAAGCTTTTTCGGGTTCAAAGTGTTCCTTCGGTTTCAGTTGACCCTTAAAGGTAACGGCTCTAGACAGATGAGAAATCGGATCCTAAGGAAAAGCAACGAAAATCCAAAGTGCAAATAAACTTGACAAATAACGTACTTTGCACAAACACGTCTCATCATTTCAAAATACTATAGGTTACATAAATGCTACAATTTCTCTTAACTTCGCTTTCATAAAGGTCTTGAAAAAATAAGTATTAAACTCAAAATTTCTTGAAATTTTGCTCTTCAGTGCTTTCGTATGTTCTTACCGGGCTTCCGTTATTTTACGTTGTTGTTCATGTTATATTTTTATTCAAATTTTTACAGACGCACCTGTAAATGTCACAGTAAACATCTACATCAATAGCTTCGGTTCCATCGCCGAAACAACCATGGTAAGATTTGAACAACTTTTTTGCTGAGGTATAACGCGGAATAAATTTTAACCACTTAAAGTTAGGCTATACGTTGCTAAGAACTTTAGGCAAAATCACTGCTTTTTTAAGTGAATCCTTTCCAAGTAGGTGAATTTACGAATCATTTCGCAAACCCATCATTGCAATTGACGCTTTTGTTTTCAACATGAACATCAATAATATTTATTAATAACGGTATTTCACTACCCTATTTCAAAAAGAGTATCGTCGTAATATTAATAACGTATTTTTTTCAAGTTTGTTTCTGTATTTTCCAACCACTTAGTGCAGCAAACTCTAAATGAGTTTTCCGACTACTGTATTTCCCAGAACTGTGAAACGTTCCTAAACTTACACCAGTGGAAGGCAGAACACATTCCGTTTCTGCTGTCAAGCGGAACTTAATCTCTGTTCTAACGTAGGACTACCGACTCAACATATTTCTGCGATGTCGTTGGAATGATCCGAGACTTGCTTTTTCCGACTATGAAGAGGACGCCGTCGCTCTCCACCCATCTATGCTGAATGAAATATGGCGCCCGGATCTTTTTTTTGCCAATGAGAAGCATGCGAATTTCCACAAGGTCAAACAAATTGTTTGCGTAGAAAGCAATCATTTCCAACTATTAATAGCTGCCGGTTAGGTACGTTCTTTCCACTGTTTTCAGCAAATTCAAGTGTCTAGCAAAGTTTTGCTTCAAAACGGTGTTGGTCCGTTTTAACTTAAATCTGCTGACAGGTTACAACAGAGAACAAGCTGTTAAGAGTTTACAAAAACGGAGATATTTATTCAAGCATTCGTCTTACGCTGACACTCTCCTGTGCCATGCATCTTCAAAATTTCCCGATGGACATTCAGACTTGCAAGATGCAGCTGGAAAGCTGTAAGTAATAAAGAGTACTGGTAGTTTGTTTATTAAACAGAGAAGCACTTTTCGCCGGCACCGAAAAGTGGTCTAAATGCTTCTTTTCCATTGTATGTTTATTCGCGTAACTATTTGCCATGGTTTTTCGATCTCAAAAGCATCCACTCGGTTGTCAGCCTCACAACTGGGCGATCCTCGGCGCTAGCTGCAACCTGGCTGCGTGCCAAGAAGCAAGCAAATCCAACTTGTTTGAACATTTCTTTACAGTTGCCTATGACATGAGAGACTTATCATTTAGATGGAAAGAGGATACAAGGCCCATTCAGATGCCTCAGTCGTTGACTCTACCTCAGTTTCAAATACTCGGATACAAGCTACGCTCGTGTACAAAGGTCTATAGTACCGGTGGGTGCATAGCGTCTGATCTATTACCATTGAAAGCTTTTTGCCCAGGCTTTAGCAGTCTTTGACTACACCGCTTGCTCTGATTTACGAAAATCAACGAAACACTTTGGTCGATATATTTTTCAGAGTGATTAATAGCGTAAACCTTTCCAGCGCAAAATAATATATTTTTAGGGTTAATTATAGATTGATATATTTTTCAGGGTGAATTATAGAGTAAACCTCTCAAGCGGGATACGCTTACCCCTTGAGGTATGCAAAGGTGCTCCAAGGGGTGCACGAACTTTTTTGTGCCTTCGTAACGAAGCTTTAACGCAAAAGTTCAATAATCATAGGTACATTTCTAATTATTGTTCTCATGATTACAGTCCAGGGGTACTTGATAAACAAAATATTACCCAAAGGACACATCATCAAAAAAGGTTGAGAACCACTGGCGTAGTGGTCCAAAGGAACTTGATGTTACGGAAGATTTTTTTCTTTACTTGCTTGCATTTGGGTGGAAAATGCGACATGGAATCAATTACATTTTGTAGGTTGAACCATAGACGTAGCCATGAGGGTCAAAGGGGTCATTCCAAAAAAAAATTTCCAGGATGTCTGGGTCGATTTGTGCTTTGAGAGGCAGTGTCCCAAACAAAATACTTTTGCTCGCTTACGGCAAAATTTTGGCCCCAAAAAGATTTTAGGCTGGCTGCGCTACTGGGCTGAAGAAGATGAAGCACTAAAACCGCGCAGCTAACATAGATCAGTTCTTTTCTAGAAAACATAATGTTACGTTTTGAAAGGAATAAAAAAGAGCTAGACTTGAGAGCATGGGCGTCGGAAGGACTTTTATAAAGGGGGTACACTAATGGACTTTTCCAGAATTTTTCCAGGGGGGGCCAAAAGTGGTGAAATTTGTTTTTTCCTACTCAAACCAAAAAAACAACCTCTTTTTGCTGAAAATTTCGAAATTTTTCCGACGCCCATGCTTGAGAGCCTTGTTGACAAGGGCGTACGCAAGGGGGGGTGGGGTTAAACCCCCTCCTTGAGCTTGATATTTTACAAAAACTTTATTACCTTCGCAAGGAGATTAAGTGTTTTCGCATACTTTTTGCTTGTTAATTTGTCGACTTAATGCAAATACCACGGAATAAATTT
>JGI24159J19872_10006865_pt1 | contig 14875 bp, 6 predicted proteins | sample Ectturendosymbi4_FD_19872 | JGI IMG/M metagenome (IMG submission 19872) | reverse complement strand
CATGTTTTCAAAATATTGGACATGGTCCAAAAATTTGTCCCCCCCTCAGAAAACTCTTCGCCCCCCCCCTGGTATCCCCAGCAGGTTACAGGCCTGTGTCTTCATCAACAGAATCTTCGTCTGTCAGCTCATGTACTTCTGGTAGTTGGATAAATATGCTACCGGTAGCATCACCACTCAAAACTTGATCCAAAAGCTCATTCACAGTGAAATATCTAAAATGTAACAATGTACTCATATTACCCTAGTGTTGCCACTTGGCAACACAAAGAAATAACAAACAAATAAATAAGCAAGCAAAACACTAGTTTCATCAAAAAGTTTTTCTAAAAGTTAGTTGGTCATGAAGATAATAACAAAATAGACAAAGTTGGAAATCAATTACACAAAACCGAAATATTAACTTACCTACAACTTCTTGACATGTTTTCCAGCCCTTCTGGTAGGCAGTAGTTTTCAAACTTTTCAAACATCAGCAAAATAAAGTTGAACCATAAAGCTTTTGTTGTGGATTGAAGTTGGTACATGATAGAACACTATTACGTCACAAATGAAACGTTGCTCAATCGAAATTTACTTTTACAGAGAATCAAATGTCACATAGCAGCGTTTCCATATGGCAACGCTAGGAGAGAATGGGATAAGAGCAGCTTACTACTTGCACTTGACCGGAAAATAGTTACGATGAAGTAACACGAATTATCATCGATTGTGATGAGTGCAGTACATACTGGCAAAATCATTTTGATGATTTTTTACATCTTGAAAGATGATTTTTTACATCTTGAAACACCCTCAGGAAAATTTCTTTATAGAAATCAAACAAATATCCTGATCCTGTCCTGATCCAATTTTTTTCAAAAATAAATATCTAAATCCAACCCTGATCCGGAAAATCGCAAATATCCTGCAGGATATCCAATCCTGATCCTGTCCATGCTCACCTCTGGTATTCAGGTGTAGGGTTCCTAGCGCTTTACGATAATCATTTTTGATTTAACGGCCAAAGAAGTTTTTTTTTCTCTTTCAACTGCACATTAAGCGTTAATCGGTCACCGACTATAGGCGCACCTCAGTGGTGGGCAAACGTTTTAGAGAGAGGGCCACATCAGTGGGCCATGAAAAGTCAGATCGGGTGGTGCTCATTGAGATAATGCAACAGATACACAACGTGGGCATGATTAATAAAAACAAACAAACATTTGGCACAAAATTCACTGCAGAAGGCCACGCAGTTTTCCGAATTCCCTGTAGAAGGCCACAGTTGATGTTTATCAACTATAACAAAGATTTTAAACATTGATAATTTTTGTTTAATCAATATTCGAAGTGCTTGTTGCAGTGGAGTAACTGACGGACGGGAGGGAAAAGAGGCAAATTGACCCCCCCTCCCTAGCCATCTAAATGTAAAAACCAGGTCTCCATTTATTTTATATTTCTGTTTTAGTATTCTTTAGGTTTTCAGAAGGTATTCGTTTTTTTGAGTTTTGCGGAATACCTTCCGTTGATTTGGGATTTTAGTATAGGCATCTACACCCAGATTCACCATCATTTTTCAAGTTCTTTCTGAATGTTGACTAGTGGGTCACATTCAGTGGGCAGTGGGCCTTATTCAGCTAAGTTTCCTACTTGGCTCAAACCTCTAGTTACGCAACTGGTTCACTGCACGAACATATCAGTAAACAATTAATGTGATATTTCTTTTTTCCGGTGCTTGATCCTTACAGATTGGTAATTTTTTTTATTACATTCATTCATATCGTACCGCACGTTGTCTGAAAATATATTTACATCAAACCATGCAAATGGGTTTTGTTTTCGTTCTGAAGATGTTTGAAGACAATGTAATCGCAGTTGTAATCGTGATTACTTTTAATGTAATCGTAATCGATTAGATAGTGATTTTGTTTATTCGTAATCGCAACCGACCATGTGGCAAGTAATCATAATCGATGACATTTGTGCTGTAATCGCCCCGTATCTGACATACAGTCGTTATCATTGCAGTTGATATTCGAATGCTTTCAGTAGCTTCAAATTAAACGTTAGTTTGCTAAAATGAAAGTATGTCATTCAATGTGCGGCCCTCATAAAGATAGTGAATAATTTTTGGCTCAGTAAGACATTTCGGTTGGTCATAGCTAGGCTATAGCATGTGGCAGTTGTTTATTGAAATCTCCAATTGAACATTAAGCAATAGCATGAGACGTGCCAAGAAATGTTTGCCACCAATGCCGATATAGGTCTAAGGTGATGTAATGATGTGCCGTTGGGACGTTGCTAAGGATCGAACGATAGGAGGAAAAGGATTAAGAGAGATTTGACTCCTCTTGATTTAAAATAGGGCCTTTTTTATCATATTTCGAGTGGGGTCTATTTTAACTTCGAACTACCGGACCAGTAATGTTTGCTAGCCTGTGGTCAAACGTCATCTCTGTCCTTTATTCGAAGAATTTTTGACTGGGTTGGGGGAAATGGCCTTGGGTGGGTAGGACTGTGCAGAGACTTGGGCGAAATTGCCCCCCAAGTAAGTATGTTAAAAAGCTCGGATTTCAAGACAAACACAGGGGTAGTTTAGCAACTTGGATTTGATACAGAATTTTGAGTGATCTTTTCATCAATATGCTCATTCCACAACCACATTTCCAGGGTTTTAGGCTGGTGATTCTAAGCAGAAAAACTGAAAAGCGTTGAAACTACTTTTAAAAATAATTTTTAATCAACAACTTGTCGCCCATCAGAAGGTGTCTCCCAGGCCTGGAGCTCTAGCCCAACCCTGCTACGCCACTGGCTAAACTGAGGTTTGAATGAAAGTCAACTGCTTCAACGTACGCTCAAGACATCTTTTTGCACAAGAAAATGATTCTTATTACGTTAATGCCTACGTCACACGCGTTGACTTGTTTGAAAGTTTAACCTTATCTGAAACTGGATGAAATTACATTGCTTTTAGAAGTTACGTGAACACCAAATTCTATAGTAATGATTTACCGTTTCCAGTTTTCTGATTGATGCTTCCCGAAAGGTGGCGCTCACAAACATTTTTTTCTTCCGTTGACAACAGGCACTAAATCTAAAAATATATTTTTTCGATAACATTTTTAAAAATTTGATCAAAAGTACTTTGATCACTTGAGGTGCCAATGGATTTATTATCGTGCAATCCTTTTGTTTTCAACAAAATTTTTTAAATCCAGCTTACATCTTTGTTAGGAAACATATGCAAATTATACCTTTCTAATTGATTGCAATGTTTGATTCAGGTTATTAAACTTTATACAAAAAAGAGGAAATTTGATTCAAGAAATAGGCCACTGCGTTCTCGTTTCTTTGCCTAGACAGATAGATGGTTTTTATCGATTGTGCAGGCAGTGTTGCATCTACCTTTGGATAACTTATATCAATCGATATCGAAACATAAACAGAAGCGAAAAGATGGTGTTGATATTAACATCTGCAGTCAAGCCTATGAATAAAGAATCTCTCAAATGTCAATGTAATTCACTGGGCATACGAAAAATTTGGTAGAAATATCGCTGAAAAACAAATGTACATTGCTTCGCATTCCTATGCCAGATATTTTATTCACTATTACCTGCTGAACATAAACGCATTAGCAACAAACAAACGTTCAGATGAAGAAAACACCACTGAATGTGCATGGGTCAAAAAACAGTTTGGCTCCAAAAAATGACCCAAGAAAAATGCATGAAATCATAAGCGAGTTTGAGTTAGGTTGTTTGCCAAATCTATTAAGGTAAACTCAGTGGCTTAAGTAGCGCAGACAGAATTTCATTAAACAGTGCATTCATCTTCCTTCCTCAAAGCTTTCATATTGAGCAGAAAGATTTGATTTCAGTTTAGGTATTTAATCTTGGATGAAAAAAACTTCCAACAGCAACGTTTAGTGGGGTGCTATTGTAATTTGCACGTCTAAACTCACCTTCAGTTTGCATAGTTCAACATGCTTAGTAAAGGCTGTTGAACATTTCGCACCAAAGAATCAATCACATGATAAGGTATCTAATGACAGTGGCAAAAATATAGTTCATTACTCTTTGAAGGGTTGTATTGTTTTCACTGCATCTTAAGCGTAGGTTTTGATCAAGACATTAACGAAACATGTAATAGCAAGTGGAACGTTTGCCTCTAGTTTTCGATGTGATTCCATTTCACTGACTTTAGAATATGTGGGCTATCTTTGATACAGAGGGGTCTTGCCAGATTTAAAAGGATTGTTACTTCTGTCCTAGCCTAGGCGTAGAGCCAGTATTGAGATGTAACATTACTTGCGCACAACCGTTAGTTGTAGCACACTTTGCTGATAAGTATAACTGTCAAAAGATCATGTTCCCGAAAAAGATATTTTCCTGAATCGTTTTTCCTCTGTTCCTTTCCTTAGAGTGTTTCTTGACTTTGTGTGGAAATCATAAGATCTTTGGTTCTACAACGAAAAAAATGTATATAGTTTGTCCAAAGGAAGGTAAAGCTAAAGACTGCAGCCCATATCGAAAAATTACTTGTGCAAAGAAACCCATGCAGCGAAATCACATAACTGCAAAAGTGTTTGCTTAAATTTTGGAACAGCAGGCGCAAACATTTCTGCAGTTGAAAAAATTCTGCTTTTCGAACGGATTAAAGATTGAAACTTAAAATGAATAAAGTTGAAGTTACAACCAAAAGATGTTTGTGTTTCTTTTCACATATCCTCACCATTATGGCTCATATCTAACTCCAGTCCAAGCGCACATCAAAGAAGACACTCCTTGCCGCATACTTTTATAAAACCGCCTCAAGCGCCCATTGCCAAACTTTAAGCTTTTGCATTTCACGTAATTGTCGGTGAAGATCTTGTCTTAAGCTGCTGTGTGCTGCTATGTTTTCAACTTCTCTACCGTCCTGCACTCAAGTGAAGTGGGAGTGACGAATCTTTGCCAGGGTGTGTCTTGCTTTAGCATTTAAAAAACTTTGAACATAGCTTTTCTTCATTTCAACACTCTGTAAAAGATTTCTTCAAACCTGCAAGCTGTAACTGGACAGCAACTTGAACGTTTTTCCAAGAAACGATTTCGATAATAATGATTTGAATTCAAGTTAGATAATTGTAATGCAGAACATGGCAGGCAGATTCCTCTAGAAAAGTTAAGGATCACATATTGAAGATTTAAGCAGTCATAAAAACGCAACGCTTGTTGGCAAAATGTCAAAAGATGTTAAGACTATACTTCGTACCACTCAAAATAACGATTTATAATTGCACCTCCTGAAGATTACTTTATTGGTTTACACCGTCTTTCACGAAGTACGTTTTTAATTTGAAGATTTGCATCGAACATTCCACATATCGATGATCTGTTGACTCTTGTTTTATTACCATGAAGTTGAACCCAGGCATAAATGCCTTCACCGGAGGGTTGTAGATAAAAGTAAAATCAGTAAAATGGAATGCTAAGATAAAAAAAAAAAACTTGAATTAAACTCTACTGTGAGAATACTTTTAGATTACTCACTATATCAGCAACAAAATCAAAAGCAGTTTGATTCAGTATTGTCATCAGATTACAATGTTGCTTCTGATGAAACATTGTAACTAAATGCATTTTTTCATTCGTTTTCCAATGAATGTCTAAAGCAACTAAAGGATCTGCAGTCAATCGGTTTAACGATATGCATTTACTGTCACTATGACTTATTCGCCAGTAAACCAAAATAAACATTTGAGAGAGTTTCACAACTGCCCCCATCACCAACAAGTATGCCATAAATACATTTACCCAACAAACATGACTGGTTGCTTTGAATGCTTTGTTTTAAATGCTTTTGCATCATGACGCAATCACTTTCAATATACTATTTGTTGTACTTTCAAATCGAGTTAGTCGTCAATCGCGGTGCTAATACATGTTTGAGTTTTAGGTAAACTTTAAACGAAGGATTCGCTGTTACTGAACAAGTTGAAACAAACTAACTGCTTTGATCAGAACACTGAATCAGCAGCATTTTGATTGGGTCTATGCAGTAGTCTCCATAAGAAAAATTTTGAACTCAGTCGTTACGAAATCTGGCATATAAGCGGGGCTTCCATCGATCTACAACCAAAAATAAGGACAGCTGAGGAAAATTTAATTTTATTACCTAAAAAGAAAACAATTTTTTCTGTTTGCACGACTAATGTTAGATCATATATTTGCCTATTTGTTTCCAGGAACCATTTGCTTCAGCAATGTCTTATTCTCGACTTCCTTCTTGGAATCGTAACGGAAAACACTTTCTTCGCTTGCTTATTTCTTGAATCAATTAAATGCTAAACCTTCGCTACAAAACCAGCTTTCCTAAGAATCCTAACCAGAGTAGACAGCTTACAGTGCTAACAATACTTGATAGTGCGTTACGTCTCTGTGCTGCAAGGTTATACTACTTTCATGACATCAAAAAGCTTTGATTACAAAATGTTTACGATGAGATAGAAATGGTCTGTATGTCATCAGATATTGCCTGTTTAAAATTGTTATGCTACAGAAAATAAGAACAAATAAGGACGCAAGTCACCAATTAGAACATTTCTTAGAAATAAGGGCATTAATATTTTCTAAGACGTAGTACTACAAAATGAGGACGAATCTTAGAAATAAGGACGGTATGGTAGCCCTGCATATAAGCCTCGAATCGATGTATGCAAATATTGATGTGTTTATGCTTTTTAAAAATGAATGTTTCTTCCACCAGTGAAGACGATTTTTCGTAAGAATAACTGAAAGCTTGTTCAGGTTGCAACACCCAGTGCGATGAAAGCAAGATCTCTGCAAATTTATTGACAGGATGAAAAATTTTTGTCCTGATTTTTATTTTCAATTCAGTTCAACCCAAACTGGAAAATCCATAAAACAGCAGCACAATGATTCTGTTCTTTGGTTCTAGATTTTTTTCTATAAATTTCATTAATTTACCCTTGTTTGACCAAATTGTTGCAAAATGCTGCAATTGTTTGAACATAAGTATTAAGATCAACTGTTGGCGCTCATGTTTAAGAGATCAGTTTGTTTCACCATAAACAGACAGGTATAAACCGCACTTCTGTAAAACAACCCTTATATACATCCACTAACATTAGTCCAACTTTTCAATGAATTTAGTAATTTAGCGGTGATGATTGTACAGTAGCTTGTTCAGCAAACCAGTTAAAATGTCTCAGCAATTAACCACAACCAGAACAACACGTAATGAAACCGGTTAGGTTATTACAACGACACAATAATTTTCGCAACAGAAATGTATAAAACATTCACCCACAGATGTTTGGAGTCTGGCTTGAATATGAAAATTCCTCTTTAGAGTTTAGCGTCATCAGTAAAACACTAGGTTTGACAAATAAATAAGCTTTTCGATCTGAGTTTATGACTGAATCATTGCATTCTGAAATCAGCTGTTTATTGGAAGAAATTTTCTACCAGCCGTATCGTTATTGTTTCCTAATCAAGTCAACTTGAAATTTCGTCAGGGTGCTATCTCAAAGTTTGAACCATTAATTATATGAGGTTATGGTTATTTAACATCATGCATTTTTGCCGTGAATAGAAATAATTATAGGTTAGCAAACAACATCTCATGCGAGTGTTTAAATCTTTCCCCACACCTAATATCAGCTGAAAAGTTAACGTTTGATCTAACCTGCGGTCTATACTTTAATTAACTTGATGGAATACTGCAAAACGTTTGCTGCAATGCAGAAAACGACACTGCGTAATTTTCTAAGCTGTGTATAGTATGTACAAACGCATTTACGAAAACTGTGCTTTTGCTCCACATTCTATTCATTCAACCAAATTTTTGACATTTGTACTACAGCAGTATTTTCTGAAATGGAACAGCAATTCTCTGCCAATTACATACTAACACAGAACGAGCAATGTACCTTGAGTAGAATGAAACAGAAACGCTCCAAGAAAAATCAGAATTTGATTTTTACTCTTGGAGCTGATGATAGCAGTCTCAAATTTCTATACATTATGAAAAAGGTTTGCTCAACTTATTTTTCCTCTGCTGAAAAGATTTTGCCTGGTTGATAGTTTTACTGAATAATTTCATTATAATATGTCCAGGACCGTAGCCAGGTTTTAAAGTTTGGGGTGGAAAATAAATTTTTAGGGGGGCAAGATTTTTGTTTTCATTACATGTTTAATATAAAAGTTTCTGGGCACAACAAAATTTAAAGGGGCAGAAAAATTTGGAAACACTGTCCCCGAATGCCCTCCCCCCCGTGGCTACGGGCCTGAATATGTCTGCTTGTCAAAACAAAAAGCCATTTTTCATTAATGCTCGTAAGCAAATTAACAAGAAAAAGACACAACTTTTAAAAGGTTCCTTTTTAAAAGACAAGTAAAGACACAAACCAATAACGCGAAATAAACCCATCGTTTTTATACAGTTTTTACAAACAACTAGCTACAAGTCTGAAACATTAGCACAGTGACGGTTTTCGCCTCAGACGCATAAATGTTCAGGTTGAGCAAATCTTTCAGAATATGATATAAAGCGCTTTGGATGTCCTACAGGGTTGCCTTACAAAGCAGACTATGCAATTTACCCCTCTGTTTATAATGCAAGGGACTTAGAAAAGATCAGTTTTGTGGTCTGTGCAAAATTGGTCTCTAGATTCGCAGTAAAAAAAGTTCGAGGAACATTCGGTTGTTCCGAAGCAAGATATTTTTAGGGGTGTCTCTTGGTGACTCCTCTTGAAATCAACCACGGACCCTTCCTGAAACGAATCTCTTTTGAAACAATGTTTCCTGTTTTCTTGCGTTCCAGCTTCTTTCACACAAAGTTTTTCGGTGGATGAAGTCAATGCTCTGCAAAATGAAAGCTGATTGCCGTTTGTGCCATGACTATCACCGTGACTAGCATATAAAACACGGTGGCTTACTATCCATAAAGAGAAACAAAATTTAGGATTCCAAACTTAAGAAGTAATTTAAGAAATTTCTCCGAAAAGTCAAAGATTTGCGTGGTAGATCAAGATTCCACTTTACATTTTGGTCCCTTCTCCTGAAAAAGCAAGCTTTAAATGCAGGAGCCCGTTACGTCGTGCGATTAATTCGTTTGTTTCCAAAAATTTGGAGTTTATACCATTTTGTTGTCAACTTTTCTCACAGATCTTTTTACTTTTTTCATAAGAATTTTTCATTTGCTCTTGGATCATTTTAGAGGTTTCAGTTTTTTCTGCTGGTAAATACACCTGGAAAGCTCTATGTTGTCAGAATGTTACAAGAAAAACATGAAGTAAACGCTACAAACCAGAAATGTTTTTTTTTAAACCAGTCCTCCTACTACCACTGTTCACGATCCCACACAATTCTTTCCCAGATGACTCCCTTCTACATCTTTGACGCCCCTTGGATGATAACAGTCTGCAAACAAATGTGTAGCTATTGAAATAATACCATTTTATTCCAAATACGTCACGATTTTTGTAATAGACCTCTTGAAAAATCAGCAGGGGACTGCTTTAACAGTACATTTATGTCTGAACTGCCGACAATAAGTTTTTTATGTAACCACCTGAGGTAGAGCCCTCGCCAGAAAATCTTCAATAGGGGAGCTTCACGTTTGTGCAGCGGGGCTTTACATGCAGAAATTTGATAAAAACTCCAGTTTTTTCCAGTGTTTCATATTTCAATTTGGGGGTCTTGGAGCTTTCTTTGGGAGACTAAGTCCTCAGACGGGACTGACCTGAGGTTTGGAGCCTGATGTCATATGAGCTGCATTGATTTCGGCTCAAATAACGTAGCGATGAAGGTAAAGTTGTTAACCATTTTTGGACACAAAATATTCAAGAAGTGATTGAATGTAGGGATATAAACACAGTATAGGCTAACACCAAAGATCTATTTCAGAACCTATTCAGTTGCATTGATTAATGTTTTATTCACTTGCCCTTTTCCGCTGAGTTTCCACTCTCCGTTTTCCGACTGTCCATAACTGAGTTTACAGTTGATGAAAGCTGTTATCTGAGTATTGTCTGGTTGTTGTACAACTTCGTGTATTATGTAGGCTAGACGCGAATGGCAGGAAGAGGAAAATTAGGAAAATGGGTGTTCAGAATTGAGTAGCTGTTTGATTTTGAAAATGATTTTAAATCACCGAAGATTCTTTCGTTGCTCACGTAGATTAAAGGAAGTGCTCGGCTATCGCTTGCGAGTAACTGCTTTATTAAACTTAGCCTGCGTGCTTGACTTGGTTATCACATGAATAAAAAACACTTTCTCATGATCCGCATAGAAGTGGAAAGCGTAAAGGTGAATGGCATTGAACTCACAAAAGGAAGAATGTTTTACTTCTGATAAAGTTAGGTGGAGTGGAACTTATTCTCTTCTTTCGTTTAAGAAGAACCATACATGCAAACTGCAAGCATGGCATCCATTGGATAATTGCGCTTATTTGAAACTATATATAACATAATATTATGAAAGAATATTATTATCAAACTTTTTTTTTTTAAAGTCAACTTGACGTTGTGCAATTTATTTTTCCTGACAATGAAGACGCACGGTGAAGTTGCTTTCTTTTGTTTTCAACAATATCCTTCCTGCCATTTTTGCCTCACAAGCCTTTACAGTTTTAAGCGCAGTTGCTTGAAATTTTTGTCGTCTTGCATTTCTGCGAAAGCAATGATCAACATCACGTAAAAGAGTTTAAGGGCAGAATCGCAAGTGAATATTGGAAATATAAAGAAGCGGATCTTCAGTGGAGCTTTTCTTTCCGTATATTATCCCAAAGTATTTATAATATGCAAAGATTTTTACAAAACAGTTTGCTTGGTATGAACAAAGAAACCTGTAGGTTCCTTGATAATTTCTTTGATAAGTCGAAAAACAAAATTCGAAAGTGCCTCAGTGGATTATGTAATATTTAACTCATAATTAGATAAGTTGCAGTTTAATTTCAAACAAACAAAAAATACCTTGAGTGCAACAAGTCAATTTTGATGCCTTCAAACTTGGCCTATTATTAATATAATATTATTATTAAAACTAATATTATTAAAACTTTGTAATAATATTATTAAAGCTTTCATGTTTGCTGAAACGATTTTTAAGAACGCAACACATTGTTTATACAGTACTATAACTTTTATGATTCAGCTACGATTTGATTTATTTTCTATGATTCAACATAACGTATGCAAGACTCCTTGACACCACCAACAGAAGAAATTCTGACGGTCGCTGTTCAATGAAAGCAGAGCAATGTGTCACGTGATTCAGCGTGTGAGCAGGCCTCGGCAGCCCCAAACAGCGGTCAAGATTCAAGACCATAATTGGCTTCAAAACGCCATTAATGACATGCAGACTTAAACATTTTTGAAGACGTTGGCCAAATATGGCGACTTTTATTAATTGTGGAAAAGGGCACCATCTTTAGCGCTTGGTGATATTTACCTTCAACCACTGAACAGCAGGAAACGTTTGCTTATCAGGGTTTACCACTTGTTGAGGTTCGCCCTTTAAATATGTTGTGAAACGGGTTGCTTATCAGTCGGTTTTACATTGTAAGACATAGGACTCTAAATTCATAAGTTAAGTCTTTGAAGGGTGCTGTCAGAAATTTTTGTCACAGGGCACTTGACAGTCTTTTCTATAAGTTCTTCTCAGTGTTGGGAATTTCGGTACTCCATCACGTACAAGATTCTGAGATAAATTTTTGCACGACCGCACGAAGGTGGTCCACTCTTTGATCGTCAATAACACCAGGAAAACTCTTAGTTCTCAGAAAAACACAGTTGTCAAACGCAGCCACACTAACTGTTTTGCAAGAATCATCAAGCAACCGAAACAAACTTGCTGACTGGATCGAATTTAAGTGACGCAAGTCTGCAAATCAAGTCCGTGCAGCGTTGACCTCGCGATATGGCTTCGAAGGCATTGGACTTCAGCGAACTGCAACAGAAGATTTTGACATGTTGCTCGCTAACCCACGTGCCTCTCAAGCACGCAGCACAACAGAAAAAAAACTTATAGCATGGAATACTCCCTCGTCGAATAACTTTCTCATCCAATCACTGCTCTTCGAAAAATTCTCTTTTTTACTAACTCTCTCTTCGGACAATTTCATCGTTTTATTAATCATCGCAATGTTTTGTGAAGCTACTTGGTGTTTTGCTGATCGCTTTACGATGTCCATTGGCCATCGTGCTGCAGCAAAAATGACGCTTTTACAATTCATGAGCAAGATCAATAAAACACGATGCAAAGCATCTCTCTTTAGTTGACAAGCTATCATTATATGGAAATATACAAGAGCTCTCTTACAATACAACGAAATCACGGCAGCCTCTTAAATATTCATCAGTTGTTTTTTTGGCTAAATATTCAGGCCCTGCAACTACAGAGGTTGGTGTGTCTAGCGCACGGGTTCCCAACCTTTCTCTGGCCATGTACCCCTTCAGCATTTCGACAGATGAGCATGTACCCCTAAAATTTGTTATGACAAAAATGCTGAGTAAAATAACAAAAAATCAACTGAATTTTATAGAACGCTTAGCTTTTTGGAATTATAAAGGTAGACCCCGATTTTGTGTCTCAAAGTTACTAACTATACATTGTTTAAAATGAGCCTGGATCTCAAATGATCCCCCTTAGATAGGCAAATGTACAATTGGGGGTACATATACCCCAGGTTGGGAACCTCTAGTCTAGCGTTTCTAAAGGAATCAATTTGATCTGAACAAAGTTGCAAGGATCTCGTTACCCTTCCAGTCTTTCGTCAACGGTAAAACGTCTTGGGTTTCTCACTGGGTTCCTGAAAAGCCACCACTCAGACAGGAATTCCACCTTCTTGAATTTTGAGGAGGTCTGTCTGTGAAACGAGAAACGGGTTGTGCGCTCGAATTTTCGAAGGTTGTGCCAAAGTTCTTTCTTGTTCGAAGGCTAAAGTTTAGCTTGTAGTTTATGGGTCATGTCCCGCTAGAACATAAAAGCCTATGTATAGTTACGAAAAGTAAAAAAACAGTTTTCGCGTGTCATTTAATCTCATAAGAACATCTCGGTTTTCCTTTTTATGGTATTTTTTCTCTTCTCGAAATTATGAATCAGAGCATTCAAGCTGAAAGTAAACAGCATATTTTCGAAAAAATGTGAACAATTATGTAACTTACAGCTCGACCTTTCATGGGCGAAGACTGCTAAAGCAACAGGGCTGTGCTAATGCGAAACTCAGTACCTCAAACGAAAACAAAACTGCTGACCCAACTTGAGGTAAGAGATCAAATCAAAAGCTTGAAGAAGTTGCACTAAAATCCTGGTTTAATTTTTGCAGGCACAATCAGTGGCTCAGCTTTACAGAACAAGCAGCAACGATTTGACATAGTAATCCTATTAATTAGGGCCACTCTAGTTTTGCTTTAACAATGGTGTTCGCCGGGTGGGAATCCGCCGAAATGTTGGTGCGCTTTTAGTATTGTTGTGTTCTCATTTACCAGCGCAGCTTCCAAGCAATATTTCCTATCTTGTTGGCTTTTGACTGGCATTATTTTCAGAGGAAATCAGCATTTTAATCACTTTTTTGTTAAAACAAAACCGAAAGTCAAAGTGTAGGCATAATAAAGAATATTGCAAGAAATTTCAAAATCAATTTGAAAAATATTTGCCAAGAGCTGTTGCAAATTGCTTAGCAAACGGTTTTGGCGTTTAAAACCGCAGAACATTCGCTGTTTTGTGGTACTTTCAGGTAATGGTTGCAGCCAAACTATAATCGATACTCTCGCTGCAATATATATCTTTCACCTTGCCTGCGCCATGTGCCTACCCAACACACAAATTCATGGGTGCAAAACTGCCTGCCAACACAGAGCAGTTTTTTCCAACAAAAGAAATTTTTACGGGCGTAGGTCTTCGGAACAATGACTATCAACATATCTCAAAAGAGAATCAGACTTCCACGATTTTCTAACTTCTTTAGAGATGCTTTCTCGCAAACGAACTGCAATACATCTCAGAAAAGGTGTTTCAACAATATACTGCCTTTTCGATTAAGTATCACCGGAATTACACGCATAGATGTCACAGAGATTGGGAAAACGGATTTCGCTGTTTGTACAGTAACATTTCTCTTTGTGTGTTGCAGTGAGTAATATTTGTAACCAATATGTTTTCTTTGTGTGCGTAGGTCACATATTTTTTACCATAGGCGAAGAAATGGTAGATTATTAGTCTTATATAAAGCACAAACCAGTCGGTCAAGTGGAAAGAAAACAGTTATTGTTGTTTAACCTTTAACGACCGCACGAGCCAATAGATCGGCGCGTGCTTTTTTGGTTATAACTCGCCAGCCGTTATACCTAGAGAGTTGTTCAAACCCTCTACGGATGCAGCAAGTCTTCTTGGTTCGATTAAAAAAATATTTTTGATTTGGGTGAGGGGTTTGCCTGGGAGGGGCTCAGAAAATGGTTTTTTTTTTAGTTTTTTGACCAACTTTGACGGGCCGTGGACGCCAATCCCATGGGCCAAAATTTTGGTTCAAACTTTTTTTGGAAACTAAATGATCTCCCGCGTCGATAGAGCCCTTGCTTGGCCTACTAGCATGTCTGGAAACAAATTTATGGCCCAAAAAAAACATTTTACCCCCAAAATCAGAAAATGCATGAGTCTCCCACTGGCGGCTATAGTAGCTCGCGATAATCCGTGATAACTCCCCGCTAGAATATGCTAGCGAGCTATACGAGCCTCGAAAGACTCTTGAAGTCTTCTAGTTTGCACTGAAAAAAAGCATTTATATTTGGGGACGGGGCCAAAATTTTGGCTCAAAGTTTGGTTGTATTCTAGGCTGGAATATGAAGCTGTAGAGGCCTAGATCGACCTCCTAGCGTTTCTGGTGCCCAAGT
>JGI24159J19872_10006864_pt1 | contig 14876 bp, 4 predicted proteins | sample Ectturendosymbi4_FD_19872 | JGI IMG/M metagenome (IMG submission 19872) | reverse complement strand
CTTTGGTTGAGTTCATCAGAAACTAGATGACCAGCCGAACATTTTATATGTAGGAAGTTTTTTTCTAGCGTGCATGGTTTTCCCAGCACAGCCTTTTCAAACAGCACTTTGCCCGCTCAAGCGTCACGCATAAAACCATACCGGCAGCCTGGCGATTGTGCCAAGTACGAATATATCGTAGACCGGTTCTCAAAGTGTCCTAAAAAGGGTCAAAAGTTTCAATCGAGGGACAAAATCCCTAGAAGTGAGAGTACTGTGTGCTCCACAAGGGCGTACTTAAGAGGGGGCTTGGGGTTAAACCCCCCCTTCAGCTTGACATTTTACAAAAACTTTATTACCTGCGCAAAGGGGATTAACTGTTTTCGCATAGTTTTGCTTGTTAATTTGTCAACTTAATGCGAATAACACGGAATTAATTTGAATGCAAATTTGAAGGAACATTTGAATGGGTCAAAATGCTATAATTAGGTGTTGGTGGGAATCTGGATTATCGCCTGCATCAAGAAACTATCTCACGACTTTTTGCAGACCTTTCGTCCACTACGCATGTTTAAGATTGTGTTCCGCGATAGTTCACTTTATCCAAAACAGTTGTCTTTATTTTGTCTGCTATGGCTGATCAGCGCAAGCGCTGACTGCATTGGCTACGTTACCAATTTCTGTAGCATGGTAGAACTGTTGCACGAGCTCAAAAACAGCAGTTGTTAACATAGAACCATTCAGGCATTTGACAATGTCGAACAAGATTCGATCTTGTAAACCGGGGTGTGCTCTAGCCAATCCAGCCGCACTCGACTGCTCGACAAGACATTAGCGCAGCCTCATTTTGCAGTTGTAAATTGCCCTGATGCAATGATGGGTGTGTTTTACTCCCGTTTTAACGCGCAGCCTGATATTTTTGCAGTCACGAACTGCTGTGTCGCAGCGTTGAATTTTGATTTCCTCCGATATCCTAACTTGGAGCGCTGATAGTTTATATTCAGTGCAATGACACATAAATTAAGGGGAGTGCAGGTAGAAGAATATGCATATTATGTCAACAAACTTCGCCAAAACATTGGTTTGGAAACATCAATATGATGTCAAATCGTGACGTCACAAACATCGCACATCAAATACAAATGACCACCACATGCCACGGAATGAAACCCCCCAATGAAAATTTTCTGCGTACGCTACTCCTCCACAATGAAAATTTTCCTGCGTATTGCGGTACAGACTGATTTGTGATCTCACAATACATGTCTGCGCTCTCCTTTCCAGTGTCCACTGCCAAACGTCGATGCATGAGCGACTAATTTAACTTCAATGGGCAGTGAACTGTCGGAGTAGTCAAGAGCAGTTATTTTGGGCTTTGCGATTTCTATCAGCAGTTTTGCGGGCAAGTTTCTTAAAATTGAAAACATATTGTTGAATCAGAAAACCGTCCATGGTCGTACCGGACGAACAGGTTGCGCCGGCCTTGAGTAGATAAACGGTGGATTAAAATCACGAGAAAGTCTCCAGTAACTCACAAGCCATCAACAGAAAATGACCGAATCATTGTGACATCCAATGTCACTTTGTTAAACAATGCAAATTTCATCCATATCACTGACAGCAGGGGAACTGGAAAAGAACATTTCCCAGTGTCAGGCATTACAACTTTGCTCTGGTACAACTGTCCTTATGCAAGGCTATACGGTGGCTGTCATTTTTTCACATATAATATGCATGGTTCCCTGTAGTCAGTTTGCTTTGAACTAACTTTCAGTGTAGGTGTGATCGCTTACTGCAATAGCGTCATAGCGACTTCGCTCCTGTATGAGATGAAAATAACCTGTAAATCACAATCCTGCGGTGATAATACAGACTACAAAATAACATAGCCAGCAATGAGAAATTTCGAATATAGTGAAGGACTTAGTGAGAATTCGTTTCGATATGTTGTTTTCCAAATTGTACAAATACATGGCGAATAAACTTTTTTGGTTTTACAGAGTCAACAGTCCTAATTGCCTCTGCCTCGGACAAGGTCTAAGAACGACGCGCAGCAAATTTGGATTCGTCTCGATGACTCATGCCGATTGAATTTCAGCGGGTGCGTGATGCAAACGCACGACGGTGGTTTACCTTTTATTTATTTTGAACAAGCTTTTGCAGGGTGGTGCGCAAGACAAAAATTCAAGAAAAAAATTTCAAAATTCTACATATTATTATTTCAAAACTTTTATATTGAAACTAGTCATTATTTCCGGTGTCAGGCGAAATTTCTGACTTCACGCCATGTGCGCACGCACAGAGTGATATTCTACATATCAAATACGCTGAGGAAACTTATCATCAGGACTTAGGGTTACAAAAAGAAAAATAACTGAGTTCTAAGTCTAAGTCCAATGTTTTTCAGTGTGGTTATATTTGTTCCCGTTAGCTTGTTGTGAGTGTCTGACATCTAACCAAAAAGTTTTAATTTGCACACCACACATAAAAAAACTAAATGCCAAACTGCAATTCTTTACTCTGAGAAGCAAAATAATTGACAAACAAAAGTAGTTCAGAAATTTTGCAGGTTAGAAATTTCGCTTGACACCGGTAAGCACAAGTGTTGTCTTATCTAGCAACGTATCGTCCACAGCGTAAAAAAGCTAAGGATAACTCTCGCATAACAACGTGCATTCGGCTTCACACGGTACCATCACGGGGTGCCATTCATGGTTCTCATCAGCTCAAACTGACTCTGCAGGAGCAACACAACTCGGAAATAGCGGTAAGTCGTATCCAACCTCAGGCACACGAAGCAGGACGGGAAGATTTTTTATATTTAGCTGGTGCAAACAAATTAGAATTGTTCAGACGATGCGTTGTGTTCACCAGCTTAAAGAGTGATTTTCGATTGTGGCCTCTCTATATTTTTGACAAATGCAGCTTCGCAACGAGAAAACTGTAACAACCACGTCTGGCTAGAATCAATAAAAATGAGAAAAGAAATAAGATCGCCGGGTCACCACTCTCCGGCGTCCTGCATGCATACGCTTGACAGCGTATATTTCAAGCACAGTGGTCAAGCATGAAGGCTTACGTTTATGCAGTATGCCTTATTAAAATTGTGGGAAGATATCTACTGCCTTGCCACCATCAAAAACATGCAAAATTGCGGATTGATCAACGGCTGAATGACCCCTAGACTATGCCAAAATGAGACAGCCCCAAAAGAGTTCAATTGCTACTTGTAAAATGTTACGGGTAAATTGCCGCTTTTGATCCCAACTTGTTTCCACGCTGAGCGACAACTTCACCACCCTGTTGTGCTGAACTGCGTTTTGATGATGCGCCTTTTCTTTATAACCGTAACAGGGAAGAATTTTTCGTAAGCTTGTTCATCTCATGTCGCGCACCGTCCAACGGACTTCCAATTTTCGCGACAAACCAAGTGGAAAATTAATTTCGAGGTTTNATCCAGCTCGTGCGTCACTATTCGCTTCTGGTGTGGGTTTATCCGAACCGTGTTCAAGCTCAGCATCGATCCTCTCTTTCGCACGGTAGANCTGCGCAAGAAGCAAAGCATTCGACAATGCATAGAAAAGCACGTGCGAAACGTTTCGAAAGGTAACCAACCTTTGATTGCAAATAAAACGAACCGCCAGTTGTTTTATCATTGACTTTCATCAGGTGTTCGTAATTCTGAAAAACAGAAACAATGTGTGCATGCAGTGAAACTTAAACATATTTTGCTGATGCCTGGGCGTCTTAAGCTACGAATGTTCAATAGTAAGCATGTCAAACAATCTATTTTTTAAAATATTTTTTGGAAAAGTAAGATCCTTTAACAGGCGAACTCCTGTTTGAAAAAATCTCGAAAACCTAGTTCAATGGTCAACAAAATTATCATGTATGTGCAAGTGCATTGGCAGAACTATTGAACAGAAGGATGCTTGTTGTTGACATTTCAAAGAAACCCGCCTTATGCAGATAAAAATACGACTCGACTACTTCTTTAACATCAGTATAAGTCAGTCAGAGCAACATGTGCGTTGTACATATATCAACTGTTCGAGGGAGGAAATAAAGTGATTGTTCGTCTTTATCATCAGCCCTTTTCCCAAAAATGACAAACGATGAACACTTAAAATAACTTCGTACGTAATACAAAGGGCATGAATAAACCACAGCGAGCAGGCAGTATACGGCCGTTCACCACACCTGCTCATGTAACTGTGGGTATCGAAAAGCCGGAGTTTTTAAAAATTTTCTGTATTTAGGAAAAAGTGAGGAAAAGTCATTAAAGAACAGAATTCTAAAGTTCGGAGAAAAATTGAATGTTGTATGAATTTTTTCAAATATGTACCTGTAAGTCCATAGTAGAAGATTCGAATCTTAAAACCCGAAGGTTACCTGATGTGTTTTTCTGTAAGGGTCGCTTTTGAACTCANGTTAACTAATGTGTTGCTCTGCTAGAGTCCATTCCGACACCTGGCTAGTGGCTACCTGACAAGTTTCTGTTATANGGGTTCAAAAATACTTTTTGGCGCCACCCTAAAAACATTTATAAATTCTCGCGACAAAAAACATTTCGTGAGCTTATAATTTTGTGGAAAATACTCTATAATTAAATATAAAGTTCAGGGCTAGAATTGACAGTCGCAATTTTCGTGCACAAAATTGTATGAAACTTAGCACATAAAACAGTAAATGGTTGCATTTATTCAGTCTAATGAGAATAGCAAATTCAAAATGTTAATTTAAATTATTTCGCGCCCTACTATTTGCGGACCCCTGTGCTATGGTGTCTTTAGACCCCTGATTACCTCATGTGTTACTCGCTTCCAGTGTTGCGCAATATTCTGATGTGCCTGGCATAGCGCAGAACGACCTAATTAGACACGACGCGGTTAGCTCGATCGACATTCGCTACTGTTAAAGGTTGACGGCTGATGAACAGACTCAGAAAAATTTTTTTCACCGACCAAATACGATTCAAGATTTAAGTAAGGTAGGTTTTATGCTGACACTCAAATTGGCGAAGACACCTCTCTCCGAAGGCGAGTTTTTTTAAAGAATGCATGTTAGCGCCATCAGTTCAGTTGTGTCGCGAGAGCAAATTATGTTTAAAAAAACAGTTTCTCAAGCAGAACTGTTACTCGCCGCTGATTGACAAAAATAAAGTCAGCGATTTAAAGCGCAAAAAGCACAGCGTCTGTCAAGTTATATTCACAAGCATCGGATGAGGTAAACGACATAAAAGACATTGCTCAGTTCATAATATTTTATCCAAGCGATTAGCGTTGAGTCTGACACAACTGAGGAGCTTTTGACCATGGAGTCTCAAAGAAAAGACGCGGGGAGACAACTTATGTGGCCGAATATCTGCTCTCATGGAAACTATGAAGCTACTTTGGAGTAAACTTGTTAATGTCACAACGGATGGATCTTTACCCTCAGCTGGAAAAAATGTTGGCCTGCTGAAAGGAATCCAGGATAAAGTGAGAATGGAAAATCCTGACCAGAAAGTTATTCTCCTTCACTAGGAATCTCTGTGAGTCTGTACTGCAGCTCAGTAACATCTTGAATCCAGTTGCAAAACTTGTTAACTTTATACGAGCAAGAGGACTTCAGTACTGGTCACTTCATCGTTTGAGCAAGTTCTTATCCACTGCTAGGCCGCACTAGGTCTCGGGGCAGGTGTTGAGCGGCTATTCGATCGTCTCGTTATCCAGAACCGTTAGGCCACGCACTCCATGGGGCGTTCGATGGATTCGACAGCGAAGGACACTACACCCACTAACCGCAGAAGGGGGGCATACTCCATTTGTGAAAGCAGGAGTGCAAACGTTCGATACCGGTGCGGTGGCGGTTAAGCCGGACCCGCGCTGTTCCAGGGCCATTCCAGGAGGGTGGGTGGTAAAGTCGGGGAAAATACGGGGTTTTGTAGTGTTCTCCAACCACTCCGCATTTCATTGGCGATCTGCCCAGAGCGCCGTACTTCAGTTGTCGTCATCAGATGAACTGATGAGTTGTTGTGTGGCGGGTACATATGGGTGTCTCGGTTTGAAACTTGGTGGACAGGTGAACGCTGAGTGGAGCAGATGGCACGACGTGCTAGACGAAGCTCAGCAGGTTAAATCCCCGAGAAAAAGGAAATTATCCGCTGGTGTAGGACACAGGCATCCAGTGACAGTTCGCAAGGCGTCGTTGATGACAGGATCAATGTTGAAGAGGTGCCAAGACGGATCCCTGTGGGACGCCATTATTGAGGCGTCGTCACCTTCTCCGTTTGTTGTTATCGGTGGTAAGGGTGAAGCTGCGATTGCCAACCAGCTCCATGATCATGCGGACCATGTGCCTGTACTGTCAGTTAATTACGTTCCAGGAGACCGATACGTATCACCAGAGCTTACTTCAACACCCTTGTGCCCGCTGGTTAAGTTTAGACAAAGCGTTTCAACGAGAGCGGAGTTCAAACAGATAAATGGTGCACTTTTGAAGTTCATGGGAAGTCCGACGAATTGCTTGAAATGAGCAACAAGAACTGGCTTTGTTCCTTTGCATTTGTTCTAGGCATATTTTCACACATAAACTGAATGTGAGGCTACAAGGTTAAGATCGGTTTGTGCACGACGTATATTAAATGTGAGAGACTTTAAATCCAAGCTGATTTGATTTTCAGACAAATTTCGAACCAGTATTTCGCTTATTTTCTCACACTTGCATCAACGTATGAGGGCAGCCGATACGCGAAAAAAGAAAAAATCACTGGACGACCTGCATAAACAATTCTTCCGATAGTTTCTGATTTTGAAAGATTAACGTATCACTCCAGCTGGTGGCCTGTCCCTATCACAAGATGCACAGCACTGGTGGAGCTGCAGTTGGAATCAATCGATCTTCGATCTGATCCTGTCACGAAAGAGAAGTTCTATTCTCTTATACTGAATGATTTTTTGCTTCACTTACTGAAAGCGCATTTCCAAACCCCCAGAGGTTGGCACAAAAGAGTGTTTGGCTCGACCTGTGTGTCATCAGATGTTCAGCGTCATGAACAGTAAAAAAGCTCGCCACAGATTCAAGTAACTGACCAATACCTCAGATTCAACCTGACAATTGCCACGACAGAACAACTCCGAACTTTGATGCACTGCCGAGACTAACAACGCTGTTCCCACCAAAACTGAAGATCTTTTTTTCTGTATTGTAAAACTAATGGTATTCACAAAATAAATTATGCAATGAGAGCCTTATAATATCACGCCTTGTTACATGTCAAAGAACAAAGTCTGATGTTATGGCTTTTAGATCTCGTTTATTAGTTTGCACTGAAAATCCACCCATCCACCAACTCCCGATCCGGCCACTGTCAAGATTTAGAATCCAATGCGGCGCACGAGTCAAAAAGTTTCATCACCTTGGATAGATCGTGTTAATCGACTGAAATTCTACAACTGCACCGTGCTTCTAGGTTGGTTCTGTAATGGATTAAGCATCTGCGTATAGGACTCCTAATGCACCTCATTCATACCTTATAGTCGACAGATGTTAATGCAAACCATTGCTGAATACAAGAAATTGCGCGCGAACATACAACGATTGAGTCAACATAACGTTTTTATGCATGAAACAAAATCTTTTCACTAGCGAAAGACTACTGCTATCATCAGCAAACACTCAAGTTGTTGTCTTTAGTAGAACATGCGAAAGTAGACTAACCACACGTATCGCATGAATCGTTTTTCCTGTCGTTCGCTAGTGTCGAGCGAGCAACAAACGCCATGCGATGTATTTCATGAGGGATTTTCATGAGAATCGAAATACACTCGTGATATTTCTTCAATTCTAACAAACTGCAAAAATGTCATTTAAGAAAAAATACTACCGGTATATGGCCAATCAAGAACAGTCTGTAGTCACTCCTTTGACAGTCTTTCATTTTCGTAGCAGAGTGCTGCCTGAGCAACGCTAAAACCTGACACAACTTTGAAAAACTTTTCATGGTACTGTTGCTTTCCATTTAGAAGCGAGGGACGAGGTAACTGTGAATCTTGAAGAAGACAACATTTAAAACCAAGAATTTATTTTTTTGCCTAAAACCGCAAAGAGCGTTTAGCAGCTGGCTACACAACGGCCCCAAAGGATTTGTCAAAAAATTTCACCATAACTCTTAACAAAAAGTAAAAGGAGCGAATAAAGCGCTTGTGATTGCAAACCGAAGATTTACCTCTCGATCAGCATGGAAAAAGGACATTTATATTTTATATCCACATGGATATAAAACACGGTTAACTGTTGACGCGTTTTAAGCCGGGGAAATACTTTTGTTCAAAATCATCTTCTCGCTGCGAAACTTACCGCCATCACCATTAAAGCGCATTTACCTTGATCCACGCACCCATGGTAGATGCATGTGCTTAATTGTTTTGTGCATTGCTAAGGTGTGATTTCAGGCATTTTGTATTCGTCGTTCAATGCAACGTACTTGTTTGTGAACATCTTAACAGTTAATACATAACATTGCTCTAGCTTGCGTTTCTGTTCTATAACTGAACATATTTAAGCGAAGCAACCAGCCAAGCTGCAACTAGCTTGACCTCTGAACTAGTAGTGCATCTCCTAGAGGTAGTCCGATACAATGAGCTGCTCATATTCCGCTGTCCCTACACACCCAATTTATTAAGTTGAACACAATTTCAAGCCTTATTTCCTCATGACTTACTTTAGTGACTTCGGCATCAGAAATGTTTGTTACATTCAGTATCTGCTTTGCCTCTTCCAAGCTCATGCCAAGAAGACTAGTTGAAGCAGCAGACTTCGCTCCTTTTTCACCACCGCCAGCCCTCTCCGCAGCTTGTCTGCTGACTAAAAGTGGAAGGTAATTGTAGAAGCACAAGAGATAGCATAAAACAAAGTAATCTTCCGTTTAGACTTGGGGATATATATAGTAACATGCAAATACTTGCACTAGTAATATTACAAGCAAATTGTCGTAACACCAAATGAGGTGAGACCATTCTCTCTTTTCGTTGCACTTCTTGACCAATTTCACTAGCTAATTATTAAATTGTATAAATACTGAGTTTAAAGAACAGTCACCACAGGAACTCCAAAACGATCAGTTCAAGAGCAGTGGTACCAGTACAGAAACCAAGTTTATAAACTGTTACAGAACTTTTTACAGAAAGATGCTGAATGAAGTTGGGTGTTGTTTCTGTTGAAGTGTATAAATCAGAGCCTACGGGAGGGACATCCAAGCTGTTTTTTCGGTCACAGATCAAAATGTTTATGAAATGACCGAAAAAAATTAAGTCATTTCGGTCAGAATGTCTGAAAATATAGGCAATGAACACTGCTACGGCGAGTTTTAATGCAATTGTGAGACAAATGACCGAAATGTTTCAGTGATCAAAATGTCTCAGCAAAAAAATGACTGAAATATACCAGCGAATAACAAAACTTGGATACAAGATGTACATTGTACCCGGGCCCGGGAGGATGAAAGTACGCACACTAAGTTTTTCTGTAAATCAAGCCCAAAATTAATTGTCGTTTTCTGCATTTGCACCGCCGGTAACTGTAACCAATCTTCCCTCTAAGATCTTGACAAATGCGAAATTGCCCAAGCTTTTACCTACTTTAGAATTTCCTTTAGTTGTCATCTTCCTTTTATTTGCAATATTTTGTGACAATTACGTCATACACAACAAGTAATGTTGAAATTTCGATACAGCAGTGTTTATGTAGAGTGTATCGCCTACAAATTCCACGCAGCAAAACTGTAATAAGCCGCTTATAAGAAGCGCTGTCGCATCTCACAGAAGCTCGGGTATTTAACAAGAAGCCGAGGGGCCAGCACCGCTTTTCATCGTCCCAAGCCGAGGGCCAGCACCACTTTTCATCGTCCCAGGCCGAGGGCCAGCACCGCTTTTCATCGTCAGATGATGCACCGAACGCAGCGGCGATTGTACGGGGGGGCTGGGTCGGCCATGCCCCCCAGATTTTTGGCGGGCCCTCGGCTTGGTTGTGTGCTTAATTTCAAGTTCAAGTTCTTTTGATTGACATGTACAGCAGATAACTTTCAGCAAGCAATATTTTAAACAATAACTTTAGATAGAAGCTCTCTAGCCTGCATTCAATATTTCCCAAGTGCATGATAAGCTGGGTTGTTGTTATTGATGGCCGGGTAATGGGAGTTGTTGATAACGACACATGCCAATGGTTACTTCGAGCTCCTGCGTGAAATTTAGTCAGGCCGCGGTAGTGGTGGTAAAAGATTCAGTTCGAAGCTAACAAAAAGTCGCAGAAAACAGTTAGATTTTCTGTAGGCTGTTGAGAAATCTGCCGACTGGGCGCTGCTTTCATCTTTTTGCGATGATTCAAACTTACGCATATCTGTATTCAAGTAACTTCATTCTACAGGTGAAACAAGCAAGGAATCTACCGCAAATTTTTAATAGGAAATCGATTTCACGTAAAACTACGCATCGCCAGTCCTTACATCTGCAAGAAATGTTGACAGGTGATATGTTGGAAGGCTAAAACCATTCTAGCCTTTCTAGGGTCTCATAGTGAGTAATAACGCTAGGTCATATTTAACAATATTCACAAGCCATTCTTGGGTTTGATAGGGTTAATTATAGCAAATTTATCTTCAAAACAACAGAAAATTACCATGCAGGATAGACATTTATGTTGCCTCCCAGACTTTTTTCATTGGCCGCGCAGTGGCCTCCCCACTTTTTAAATTCTAGAATCGCCACTGATCGTACAAAATCTTTTCAAATTCTACCAAAACGTAGGCGCTTGCCGAAGTTGCCCACGGCAAGTCTGTGATATGTAACAGTCAGCAGCACTTAAATTCGGCGCGCTACAGTTTTGCGACGTACGCTTACCGACAGTTCACAAATAATTGCGCAAAACTAAGCAGGGTTGTGTCACGTTGCTGACTATCGAGCACTGCTATTGTAACTTTCATTTCCTACAGCAGTTAATGCCTATATCACTTGTGATGTCATTGCCGTACAGCCACTTATGATGTAACGATTGGTTTCTGTCCCTTAATGTTATTAACGCACTTGCGACCATCAACAATCAACAAGCTCGAGGTTTATAACGATACAAAAATATAAATTTGGTACGTGTGATAGGCAGTGGCGTAACTGACGGAGGGGCACGGATGCGAACCCCCCCCTGGCAGGCTCAATGTAAAAACCCGGCTCCCGTGAAACTTATTATTTGGTATTTAGTACTCTTTTGGTTTTCAGTTGGTTGTTTTTTTTGCATTTTTCTAAAGGTTTTCGGAGTGTTTTCCGGTGATTGCAAATTTTAGTATAGCCATCCTCATCCGCAATCGCATTCACTATCATTTCTCGATTTTTTTCTGAGTGTTGGCCAGTGGGCCCCCTTCAGCTATGTTTCCCCCCTGGCTCAAACCTCAAGTTACGCCACTGGCGATAGGATGAGGTAAAAGCACCGCCGCTTTGGTGTGTAAATATTGTGCACTAACTTCACGATCTTGACAGCGAACGACGAAGCTCTGGTGGCAGCGTTGCTGCATCTGCGGGAAATCTATTCGTTAAAATTGGTGAAATGTCCCCGCACGGAGGGAATTACTTCACTGCTACAGTTGAAGTAATCAGTTATGACTGCAATGCAGGTGTTCAATCGCCCACGCCCGCTTCCTTCTTGGAGGTTGCCTCATTTTTTTTGTTTTTGTAAAAAAAATTAATGAAACATTGGTTTCTGCGTCGATATAAACCAGACCTGCACGACTCAGAAAGCACGAAGGGCCAAACTATCAACATAAATTTGTCGCGGGCCGCAAAAATCTATTTCACTTCGATGAAGAGATTTCGTTGTAGTTTGGAAGAAATTCGGATACGACGATTAAATATTCGAAGTCGAGCTTTTGCAACATTTTCTATTTTGGTTTAAGCATTCTTTTCGCTTTCGGTAAGTTGTTGCTCTTTGCGGTTTTCGGCCAGTTTCAGAGATGCACACTGGTCATTGGCAACGACACTCATTCCAAACACCAGAAAAATTGTAACCCTAACCTGCAGAAGTTCAAGCGCATTGTCGTAGCACGAAAACGCTTTCGAACAACATTAATAACAAGCGACCAATTTGTTTAAAGAAAGTTGAGACCACTGCATCATCCTTTGTTATATAAAATTTAAAAGACGTTCCAAATGCATTTGCAAAAGTTTAAATCGGTTCAAAATATTGTAAAGTTATAGTTCAATAACCAGTTGACCAAAATATGCAACTTTTCCGTAAAACGTTTCAACTTTTTAACAAAGGTGTTTGTGTTTTGCGTAAAAGCGTTGTGTTGGGAAAAATACATTTTCCTGTGCAAAAGTAAACTTGTGGGAAAAAAACATTTAAAAAAATTGTTGTCTTTATGACTTCCGGGTTTTAAAGGCTCGATGTTTTACTGAAGCATAATACAGATGACAGGTCACAGATGAAGAGCACTACTACAAAATTACCTAAGTAAATTACTTCAGTGATAGCATTGAAACTTCACCACCATATTAAGCTGATTTGAAGTGAGCAATACTCCGCAGTATTTCATGTGATGTAGGGTCTTAATATAGCCATCCACATCCGGATGCACTATCATTTCTCATGATTTTTTTCTGATGTGTTGGCTAGTGGGCCCCTCACAGTGGTCAGTGGGCTTCTTTCAGCTAAGTTTTGCCCCCTGGCTCAAACTTCTACTTACGCAACTGTGTTTGTTGTCTGCACAAACATCTCAATCAACAATTAACGTGATTTTTCTTCTTCCGGACCTTAAACCTTACAGATTGGTAATTTCGTTTATTGCATTCATTCATATCGTATGTTGTCTGAAATTATACTTACCCGAAACCACGCAAATGGGTTGTGTTTTTTTTCTGAGAATGTTTCAAGATAAATGTAATCGCGATTGCAATCGTGATTACTTTCAAATGTAATCGTAATCGAATACATTGTTATTTTGTTTATTCGTAATCGTAATCGAGCATGTGGCAAGTAATTGCAATCGATTACATTTATGATGTAATCGCCCCATGTCTAGTTACTAGTGTACTGTAAGTCAGTATACCAGTAAATCTATTTCTATATCTTAGCATGGTAGCTGTTTGTCTATATTTTGATTACGACACAAAAAAGCCATACAAGTTTCAATGAGAGTCCCAGAAGCTAGGGGGCCCGGTATCGGTCTTCATACCCCCTGCTAAAATTTCTCTCGGAACCCCTGTTGATACACAACGCAGATTAGATTAATTCACCTGGGGAAGATGCAGATGGGGATAGTTTTGATGAAGCCAGTGACAGTGATCAACAGGTTTATGTGCAGTTGAATCCAGACTTGACCAGAAAAGATGGAATACAGTGGCAGTTTTTGTCTTCTTCCCACATGCAACGAGGACGTTTGCAATAGCAAAACATCATGGACTTCAGCCTGGGCCCAACATGATTTGCTACAAGACAATGCTCAGAAATATATGAAAATGTACAGTGGCTGAAGCCCATCACATTCTGGCAGCACAAAATTGGGTTATGACACTGGATGAGTTTGACGCATTTATTGGGCTCGTTATTGCTAAATGGATTTCAGAACGAAGGAACCTCGCAATGGTTTGGAATGCATCCTGGTGATATTACAACAAGACTTTATCAAGCAGATTCAAGGAAATAACGTGTTTTTTGCATTTTGAAATGAAGAGAAAGGTAGCAAAGGTTGCTTCATGACAAGTTTAGCCTAGTTTCTACATTGTGGAATTCATTTATTGAAAACTCTCAGAAAGTATATGTGCCTGGTTCATACATAACAAATGAACAGTTGCTTCCATGTTAAGTTATATGCAGGTTTATTCAGTATTTGCTGAACAAACCTGACAATTTGGATTGAAGCTATGGATCGCTGTCGATGTGTAGAGAAAGTACCTCTACAATGTCTTTCCAAGAAGTAGAACAAGATGATAGCAGGGACCCTTCTGTAAGCCTACTCACATGTATAGTGATGAAACTGATGCAACAGCTTTTCAAACGTGGCTATAGTGTTGCTTGTGGTGCAGCCATAAGAAAGCCCGAGCAGCAAGTCTGCAAAGTATCACACTGTGGCAGCAAGCAACAATAGAGATCACCTGACAAGATCACTCTCGTCATCACCATTAGCAAGTACAATCTACTGTTCACCAGGCTCATAGGCATTGTCAGAGGTCACTGTATCGGGATCACTCCCTTATTGCTTGTTTGTGCCAAACGTATATATGCGTGTTATTCTTCGCGCACATCCCGTTCGTGGTGAATCGCACATTCAACGCAATGCCATTCGAGAGGTTGCAACACTGGCAACTTTCTACCAACCTTGATCTGGCCCTGTGTCTGGCAAGAGACAAATGCAGGATTGCTCATGCAGACCCACAGAATCAGATAGAACCATTTGCTGCGAAAAGGAAGCAACAACTACAAAAAACGTCTGTGTTTGTATCCAACCAGAGGGAACCAGTTACTTTAACTTCTACCAAAACAAAAGAATATTATAATTAGGGCAACCAAAAGTCAATAAAGTCAAATTTTTCTGCTGTTTCTAGAGTTTATGAAACGTCCACACACTAAATTTCACGCTCATACCATGAGGGAATCCCAAGTTATTAGGTCAAAAAAAGTCAAAATTTATCATTAGGTCAAAATTTATCGTTAGGTCAAACTTTTTTGCAGCAGTTTTTTCTCTTAAATATCGACATTTCATTGAAACTACAACAACAGATGTTGATATGCTTTTGCAAGTTTATTTGCAATTCTGTAATAATAGTGGGTTTATTGTGATTTCTGACATAATAATGTTGTTTTGCCCACTACTGGATGATTGAATATTATGTAGGATAAGCATGGTAGGCGAGAAATGTGGTCTTACGGCACTT
>JGI24159J19872_10006862_pt1 | contig 14882 bp, 6 predicted proteins | sample Ectturendosymbi4_FD_19872 | JGI IMG/M metagenome (IMG submission 19872) | reverse complement strand
TGGGAAAAAATCAGAGTGTTGGCAAGGGCCACACTAAATGGCTTGGCGGGCCGGGTTGTGGCCCGCGGGCCGCCTGTTGCACACCCCTGGGCTATAGAAACAGCTTTACGACCGTCTAAGTGTGCCCATCGCCGGCGGGTCACATCGTCGCCTTCCGGGCAAGATTCTGACTTGGAGGCGTTCAGCATCAAGACAACACGTGGGCGACACTGCCAAATCTGATCGCAAATTGTTTTGCTAGGAAATCGATTTCGCGTCAACGACGCATCTTCAGTTCAGCACTTTGTAAGCAAAAGCTTACAGATGAAAAGACGAAAGTAAGGTCAGAGAAAGTGCGCAGACTACAGCAACAGGCACACGCTAGCCCTTCAGTCACAATCCGTCAGATGGTAGCTTCGCACCATTGGCTTATCAGTAAAGCACATGAATCGAATGTCTGAATCTGCGTTTCCTCTCGCATTGAGCAGAATTACTGTCGCAGCAACACTTCATCAGTAGGGTAAAACTAACTCGAGTCTTAAAAATGTTGAGCTGAACAAAAGCAAAGTCGACAGCACATCAATATACAGCAGTAGTTCCCGATGCATTAATCCTATGCGTAGAATCAAACGACGCACTGAATAAAAATTGTTACTTAATGCGATTTATCAGGTTGTTTGTTGTGATACAGGCTACAGCACATCAAAACGTGGTGCAATGTTTGAAACGGCTGTGCGCATTTCTCTTGCGACGTCTGTCTACGAACGATACTTCCTTTTCATAACCGCAACAGCGGAACACCCAGCCTCGCACAAGCATGAAGTAGCAAAATGGGATTAAATTCTGGATGACCTCTTTAGATGCGAAATGGATCTAAGCTGGATGTAAGCTTGCGACGACCTTGCGATCTCAAAGCGTCGCACCAGGGCGGTCATTTGGGAACGTCTGGTCTTCAGCATAACCGTTGCACGCCTCATAGGTTTTTTGTTAGCAGTGTTCGGTCAAAGTGGTTGTGTATATATGCATACCATGAGTAAAGCTTTGAAAATGTACACTGTAGCAAACTAGCATTGCTCTAAAACATTCGGCATACGTAACAGCAGCGCTGATGGCAAATATGTGTGTGATCATGATTTAGATCTCAGCACCATAGATCTACCAGTAACGGAACATCTGTTAAAATACTTTTTACAATTTAAGAGTTTTTCTTTTAGTAGCTGGTTGATTAATTTCATTCGGACTAAGTGGGTGCACACAGTATGAGCTAGAACAAAACTTTTTCATAGCACATATATTATCTCATATTTCACCAAATTTTCTCAATTTATTCAAGATTTATGATAGCAGATTCGATAAAATGATAAATCTATTTCCATTGGGGGAAAGAATTAAGTGAATGTTGCTTAATTACCACCTTTTGTAGCCAAAGAAAATACCACAGCAGTTTGCTTCTTTCAAATTGTTATTGCAGATAGTGCCGATTAAGAAAAACTCAAATAATCGCGTAAGCAGCAATCTAATCATGTCGTCGTCAATGGGGTCGATGGTGCCCCTATTTGGTGCTCGCAGTGACTGCATTATTGGTGTAATTTGGCAATCGGATGTAATGATAACCCTTCGCTTTCAGTCATTCCTTAAATTTAAAGCATACGATTAAACACTGGAAAAAAATTTCGTTCCTTTTCTTGTTTCTCCTGCAAGTTTTGATGCACCTCAGCTGCCTGGACTGCACTGCCTCTGCCTTTGTTTTCCTCTCCAACAACCAAAACGACACGAAGTGTGTGATGTCTATGTACAGAGCCTGTTGTCTTCGCTTGCCGTTTTTGTCAAACAACAACACTATGTCAGGTCACAAAATCGTTAATGAGCTCAAGTTGGTTCACTGCAAGTCATGCACGGTATAGTCGTCCTTTTTCAATCAGATGCAACGCAGTGTGGACTTTTCAAAGTTCTATGCGCGCAACTATGTTTCCTACTGCATTGTCTCAATAGTAGGCGTAGTACTCCTTCACTACCTTACTGGGCCAAATCACAGTTGCCACTTCGCGCTGTGGGATATCGGGTTTCATCCTTAAAACTCAGGACACAGTGGAATGCTTCCAGCCCCATCAGTTACAGGTACTTTCATCAACACCACCAGTCTACACCGAGGCGAAGTGACGCTACACAGTCCACCAGTTTGTGACGGCATAATCATCACTTTTAGAAACAATCGCCGCATGTTTGCAAACAATGCAATGCATAAGTTGCGTATATTCTCTTGCTATAAATAAAACGTTGTTTGCGAATTTTTATTTGTATGGCAACCGAATCCTTGCATAAATATCAAACATTAAGTATAAAAGAAGTTGTACTGAACACCGCGAGCAACGGATCTGCTCCATTTCTTTATTCCTGCACAGTTTCATCTGTGGAAAAGGATGCATCGCGAGAAAAGTGAGGTTCTAGTAGCGTCGCAAAGCACTCTTCCAGCGCATTATTTCTCACAACATTGTTACACGCATAATCATTCCATTTTTGCTCGCTAGCGCCACTTGCATGCGTCCTTTTTCCGCGGACATGCGCTAGTGAAGACTTTAATGAACTTCCACTGGAGTCAGACACAACGTTAATGGAAAACGTTTTAACAAATTACAGTTCATGACATGTCGAACTACGCCAAAGCAAACAAGGAACATAAACTGTCCTGCGTCCAGCGCAGTAAATTCTGTTCGTAGAGTGTCTGCTTACTGAATAAAGATTTCTTCACGTCTAAGACACCGGAAAAGAAAAGAATATTGGATAGTTCACAAAGCTCGCACAGGTTTCGGTCGAATTGAGAGATAACTTCGCAGCAAAGATTAGCGAAGTTTGCTTAGAAGTAGACCGGACACTAGAACAGCATTGCGGCGTTTCGCGAAGACGATCCTGCGCTTTCAGACATTTAACCGTGAAGAAAATGTCTTCAACTTCATACCGGCGCCCAGTCGGATTCCAGTTATGGCTCCTACAATGTATTTCAAAGTCGTGATAAAGATAGTTTTAATTTCTCTTCGCACCTAAATTTTGGTCATGAGATGTTTCGCGTTTCTTCTAAATACTGAAACTCAAAAAACATTAGTGGCTGTCATATGGCTGAAGAGGTTGCTTTCCAGTTTCCGATCGAGCGGCTGTTGCATTTATTATCTGATCTAACTTTGTGCAGTGCAGATGTTTTATTAGTTGATTAAAACCTAGTAAAACGCTTAACTTTCGTGATGAATGGCCCTGAAGAAGCTCTGACAATATCGCCGCGAAACCCCAACAGCTATCTGTAGCTGCAGCTGGGCTGGACTCGTCTCATCTATTTGCTTGCCTCCTTCCTGAATGTAATACACTGCGAATGTAATACACTCGAGGAAATACACTGCTGAGGATGCCAGCTCTTCGAATCTGAAACTTAACGACTACTGGCGAGCGACATAACTGAGCATGGTACATCACCGTGGCGAGCACAGGTTCTCGTTGTGCACTAAGATCTCAAAAAGAAGTTAGCGATTTGATTATTCAACCATTATAAATCGATTCACTTTGTTGGAAGCCTATTCGCTGCCAAACATTGAAGGTCACATAAGCTAGCACACAACAGTTCGGAGGCCGGACATCTTGCGCTACGTGATTATTTCGGGATATTTTGCATTATGCCAAAGAAAATTGTTTCGTAATTGTATTATCCTTTCATTATTGACAGAATGGCTTCGCGGGCCGCATTTGGCTCGCGGGCCGTAGTTTGCAGTCCCCTGCTCTAGAAAAACAAGGGTTTGTACAGCTTTCGAGGCGGGGGTTAACTATACCAATACAACCGTCTCCCATTTGGCGCTGCTAACAGTGTCTCCGCCTTTCCACGAGCTATTGACTGTTTTATCAGATTAGCAACTCAACGGAGTACTTGTCGATCTTGACGACTTGACCGTCACTAGCGCAAACAAGAAACAAAAGTAGAACGTGATTTGAATCTCAAGCGCTTACTGCTGCAGCTGAATGCAATTCCTCACTTTGAAAAAAATCAGTTCGCGTAACTTAGGATGCTTGGTTGTCATTTCGTATTAAAGTTTAAAACCGATTCTGAACGTATCCAGGCTCTGTTCGACATTACTCGTCCGAGTTCTCAAAAAGAGTTCGAACGTGTTTGTGACATGTTCGCCTATTATATGCAAAGTAGATCCCAACTTCTCCCGAATGGCGGGACCTTTGTTACAAGTGTCAAATTTCCCAATTGGTCCTGTGGCTGAGCGCGCAGTCACAGAATTGAAGTGTTTGGGTAACGTCGGCCTAGTCGTTATTTGTTTTGAAATTGGAACCGACGCTTTAGATATAACGCCTTAGCTGCTGTTCTGTCTCACGGTGGGTCGACCTGTGGCATTCACGTCGTGAACGCTTAGGCATCGCGAGAAACACGACCCTGTCGTCGAAAAAGAAGCGACTGCTGTGATTGAATGAAGTGCGACAGTTGGCATAAACGTTCAGAATGTTGCACCCGATACATTTGCGAGGATGTGTCCTGGAATCTCTCTCCTAGAACTAAACAAATCACATGGTTTGACCAGGGTATGCTGTTTTTTTTCATTCGTCAGCGCAACTTGCCGTTCTCAGGTGAAGAAGCGAAAGCTGTGTATAAAAGCTGCCATTCCTGCGCTGAAATAAAACCGGTCTTTTTAAACCTGACTCGCAAATCTTGATTAAAGTTGTGCGTTAAGTGTCGTTTTAAAGGCCCAGTATCTGGCCGTCATCTGTATCTTCTCATTGCTGTTGAAGAGCACTCGCTCCCTTTCTCCGTTCGATTTCCCGTGTAAAAATATCAAGTCATCCAGCGTAACGCAATGTTTGTCGTCGCTTTTCCTGTTTACGTGCATAGCGAAGGAGGCACTCTTTTCGTATCTCGAGAAACCAGATCCTACGTCACTACTCAGGCCTTTCTTTCACTTCCTCAACCCCTAGCATCCACAAGGAAATAGCCAGTGTGAAAGTTTTCACCAAACTATTTGGCGTAACGTCATTTTGAAGAGCATTGGGAAGCTGTTTTTCCACAAGCTCTTCATGCCGTCCGATACGTTGTTTGTCTTTCAACAAATGAAACTCACCACGAATGACGCGTCTTACGGTTTCCGCGGCAAGCCACGACCGATTCCGCGCTCACTACCTGTCTACTGCATNCCGGAACTGCGCGTTTGGCGTCGTCATGTTCGCAACAAAGGGGATTCCATTCGTGACCCCGTTGTACTCAGAATAAGACGATAAGAAATCAACTCAATTTGAGACGGAAAATATTTCGGCTTTTCATGCGAGATTCGAACGCGCAACGGAAGGAAGGCCATTTCCACCAGTGCAAGGGGCAAGCACAGCAGAGATTCCCCACTCGACCAGGTTCACTCTATGGTTGCTTGGGCCTAGCTGCCTTTATGAAGCACTTCCCGACTGCGCGTTTTAGGCATGTGACGCGATGCGCCGTCACATCTATACCGCCTCACGCAAGGTTGTTCCCATTCTACATGTGGGCCCGACAGCCGTAACGATGAACCGCCACGCGTACGGGCCACCGGTTTAGTTGCGGATTTTCATGGGAGATTCCCAGGACCGGGGGTCGCGAGTCTACCAGGCGTATCAACAAGGAGCTGTCCAACCTACGGAAGGTCCCAACACCAGAGGGTCACAGTATCTCTGACCCTTTTAGGCCAGAGGAGCTTGCTGCCGCCCTCAGGCGCCCGAGGCCAGCGAAGTCTCCGTGTCTGGATTCCATCTTTCCGGAGTTCATAGCCGGAAAAGCAACTGGGGAGCTACCGCTCTATATCTATGCTCTGTGTCCTCTTTAAAATCTTCGAGAGAATCATCTACGCCCGTGTCGAACCAATCATCGACACATTGCTCCCAAAGCAGCAGGCGGGCTTTCGACACGGGAGGTCGAGCGTAGATCAGGTCACGCTGCTGACACAGGACATCGAGGATAGCTTTTCGGCTAAGAAGGCCGGAGCTGTGTTTGTCGATCTCACAGCAGCCTACGACACTGTATGGCATCGTGGCCTCACCTGCAAGCTGCCGCAATTGCTATACCTGATAGACAAATGGTCCGCATGATCATGGAGATGGTTGGCAATCGCAGCTTCGCCCTTACCACCGGAAATGGCAAACGGAACAGGTTACGACGCCTCAAGAACGGCGTCTCACAGGAATCTGTCCTGGCACCCCTTTTCTTCAACATCTACATCCCTGACCTGCCAACCATCGTCTCCACAAAGTATGCATATGCCAATCTCCATCAGCATACATGAATGCTGACAATCTAGCAATCATGCACGCTGATGGAGATTGGCAGGCAGTGGAAGGGTGCTGAGCAAGGACATGGCAACCGTAGGTGAATACCTCCAGACCTGGGACCTAAGGCTCAGCACTACAAAAACGCGCTTCCTGACTGCGCGCTCTGACGCGATGCGCCGTCACTGTTCCAATTGAATTTCTCAGAGGTGTGATGCTTTTAAAAGCTAATCTCACTGTTAACACAGACAATGTGAGTGAAATCTTATTGATTGATTCATTTTCACATCCGATTTTCCATTGGGGAGGGCAAGCATGCAGTAGTCTAAGGTCTCGAAATATCACACGGTTTTCAGAAACCTCCGATGGCTCCGCTGGCTCCACACCACGATGGGACCAAGCAAGGCCGAGTGTGTAATCACGCCACCTGATCCTTGGTCGACCTGTGAGACCCTTTCCCATACGTATAGCCAGCAGGGTTTCGCTTCGCTAATCTTTCCTTGGAACGTTTTGGTCACGCGGCGGAATCAGCGCAGTTGAGATTTCTCTGTAAGGGGAAATGATACGAGGGCTGTGACAGCTGCGCACTTTTTCGCGAAGCTTCACTCCATGGATTCTTCACAAAAATTCCATCTCTACCGTTTGTACTGTACTTGAGATAGAACTGTCCACAAGCATGGGCAGGAACGGAACAAAGATCGATTGAAAAACTAAACTTTGCGGGCTTTGGAAGCTCCCGTTTTGTGACCACGGAACAATAAAGCTCACGGAGAACTGCATTTGCTTTACCAATCGGTGTGTCAATCTCCATTTTCTGCCTTCCGTCACTCATGAACATCACCCCGAGGTACTTGAATTACTCGATTTGCTGCACTGCCGCTTATTTGCTGCGTGCACTGGCTTGGGATTCTGAAGAAAAATAATACCTCGGTCATTTCAGCGCTGATTTTCATTGCCGCTAGGTCATCCTCAGCTGGAAACCGGTACATGTTGAGATCCTGTTCAGAGGATGAAAGCAGTACCAAATCGTCGGCAAAAGTCAAACGGTTGATCGTATAGGCAAAAATCAAACGGTTGGAGCTCTCAACAATGACACCCTCGTCGACTTGTCTGTGAATGTCTATCCAATATTATAGACTATGAAGAGGAATGGTTTCACCACACACCCTTGTCGGAGTCCAACACTCCCCGTGAACGGTTGTTATTTAACTCCTCTGACATGAACACAAATTTCTGAGCAGAAATACAATTTCTTGGGCTCCGTAGTGCTCTACAGCCCTAGCACTGGGTATCCTTCAGCTTTGATTCATTTATACCTGCAGCCGTTCCAATTTTCAGTGTAGGAAGCCGACGGTCGCATTGACAGTATTTTCCTTTCCAAAATGCACATCCTGGGTGTCCGATGGTGTCACAGTGTCTTCGTTCAAATGATCTTTGACACACTGGGTCCATCTATCAAGGACGTCCTCCTCATTGCTGAGAAAGACAATATTTTGGTCTTTAATTGGATCTAGCAAGATTAGGTCTTCTGCCACGAAGACGCCGAACGGGTTGCCAGAGCACTTTGCTGGCTTGCCAGTAGTTGTCCGAAATTGTTCCATCATTGCATTTTAGACTTTTTTACTGCTAAGTACTGCGGACTTCCGCGTCTCAGCGTACCGCGAGTGCAAAGAAGATACGGCTTGTTGNGCANCCAAACCTTGTAGGCTACATTCTTTGATCAAAAAGCATATTTCACTTTCTGGTTCCACCAAGGGGTTACTTTTTGCCATTATTCGCAGTACGAATAATTTCCGTTCACATACCTGAGCAGTAGATGAAGCCACAGCTGCCAATCCTATTACGCGTCCGCTGTGCATTCTGGGAACTCTCGGAACAAGAACGAAACGCTGTCTGCAAAGGTCTTTCTTACACCCTTTTCCATCAGGGCCTCACACTTTATTCGATAGGACCTCCTATAGTCAGGCACCTTCGTGAAGCAAGCAGGGATGTATTGCTAACAAAAAAGGTGTGAGAACGCACACCCGAAAAATAGCCATTTTAAAGCAGCTTTGAACTCATTTCAAAGCAAAACGTGAAAAAGGTTTGGGAACGCAGTTCCCATGCGTCCCCGCCCCACTGCACCCCTGGTAGCAAGTAAGACATATTTGTGCGTAATGAGAATATCGTTGCGCTAAACCACGACTGCACGTACGGTGTGCTTTGACCGGTTCTAACAGGCAAATGCAAAACCTTCATAAGGAGTGAGTTTCCAATCCCTGAGGCATGCATCAGGGTCCGCTTAATGGCGGCAATTTTGAGTTGAACTAGCAAAGACTTGCTGCAGCGATGCGAACCTTTTACCGTGTGTTAGCGTGGAAGCAAGGGTTACAGCAAGCTGTTGATCCATTGTGACTCAAGGCTGAGCAGGTCATTCTCGCGCTAGTACCAAATGAACAGTGAAGCAGACACAAACGTTGCTTTAACAATACCAACAGCCTTTACCTTGCAACACCCTTAGCATCCACTTTTTTAATTTTAAAGTGAATATAGGATCGTTCAGATACGCAAATATTGGAAGAAAATTCGCAAGAAAAACTCAAGGTACCCATGGGTTACACCAGAGTTCAGGCAAATATCATCATCTATTCTAGCAGCTGGGTGCTTGTCACTGCAAGTGCTAATGCCGTGTGCAAGCTTTGGGACCGCTGAAGTAAGCTTATGTCCCATTCTTTCGAACTGCAACAACCAGATGCACTATCTGGTTGCCAGCGTGGCACAGTTTAAACATGCATGCCCAAATGCCACCAACTCAGTACAGCAATTCTGCTCGTCGTATAGGGACCAACTCGTTTTAATAGCAAAGCTGTCAATGCGTTAAGCGGAACTTCCACAACACACAATACAGTAAGCCTATAATTGCTAAATTATGTCAGCCAGCTCACACTGAGCAAACGTCAGAGCACAAACAAAAAAACAAAGTGCTGCAATCGAGGTAGATAACCATCACGCGAAAGTTCAATGTTGTAAGGCATACTGCAGACAACATTACGTTTAGTCAACTGTTTGGTGAAAGCATATTGTGATTTTTCGCTCTTCAGCGCAACATGACATTTACTGCACTCTTAGCGTTGAATTGAATTCGCTTGGCCTCAAGGTGAAAGGAGAACTTTTCTACACGATAATACCATGAACTAGGTTTTATGATATTCACCTACGAGAGCGGATGGAGACTAACAGCAAACCACTTCAAATCTCGGAGCCTTTCGCAAGCGATTGTGCACTATAGATTCGAAGTTGGAAGCAGCAACATGGCAGACAAAAGTGGAAATCTTACCTGAAGGTGACCTCCACATACCCTAACCATGAGTCTAGTTCAAACGAATCAGACTGAATTGCCAAGAGAGACCTCGTAAATAAATACCCTCCACGTTATAACTAATTTGCGTCCATTCAACTGCACTTGGAAAGGCTAACTCAACTCAACATACTACACCACATGATTGTACTTGTTAACCGCATCACTGCAAGCACCGAGCAAGGTGCATTGACGGGCAATTGTGACGTAGACTGCAGCACGACCAGACTCATTTGTCAGCAAAAGCAGTTGAAGCTGCTAGCAGCGGACGCGTGAAGAAAAGTTAGTTGTCATATTGCTGTACATCGTCAATTGCAAAACCCTTAACAGCTGGGGACATATTCAACATCTTTATCAAATCCCTGCCTAAAAACTGGCTGAGCAATAGACGCTAAAAATGTGACCATTCCAATGGATACATTATCCTCACTACTGGAGGCGTAAGCTTACAGTTTCACGACTGGGGAATATGTACTAAAGATCTAAGCATGGGTGGCGGAACCTTTTTCAAAGTGGAGGGCACAAGTGCATGACAACTTGAGCGCATAAATGTGACTAGTTGTTCTTACTAAGCGTGTTACTTAAACTGATTTAGGCAAAAATTCCAAATTTAAAAGTGGGGGCCTAGGCCCATGCTGAACCCCGGTTCCGCCACCTATGGATCCAAGCAACCCACAGCAATTTTCAAAATATGTATATTTCACGGTTCAAGCATACTAAGGCACAACCCTCTTTAGCATGATATATTGTTGCTATTTTTTATGAATATGTTGACAAGTAGTAACGGATAGCCTACAGTACACCTATTTGGGGTTTNCACTACCCNCCTCGTGGGTGTTTATAAGCATGCCTACTGTGACGGGCGCAGTAGCGGATTAACAATAGCAGCAATTGCTACGGACCCCGCGGTATTTTGCGTAAAAATTTTTCTTTATTATGTGTATAAAATTTTTTCAGTTTAAGATTTCAGTATTTTGCTCAAGTTGCCATAAGCAGTTTAAATTGAATGTTATGTTATACATTAGATCAGGGGTGTGAAAATGTGGTCCCGCACTGGCACCGCGCGAACAAAAACTTGGAGTGCGCAAATGTTTTTTCTTTCTTTACATTTTATACTTTATGCATATGAATGCTGTGTGACAAAGCTGATATGCGTGCGTTACTAAAAATTTCTGCGCGCTACTAGCATCCACAGAAAATTTTGCACCCCTGCATTAGATTATCATGAATTGAATATTAAAATTTTCACAGTCATTTGTGAAAATAAGTTACAACCCACGAAATGAGACCAAATTGCAACAATTTCCAGATACAGTATTGCTTATTCAGCATCTTGTATCGCAATGAATTGCATTTTTTTCATAATATTACATCACAATGACATGTTCGATATACTAAGTTGTGGAGTGTGGACCTCTTTTCGGTACTTTCAAAAGTGATTTAGATCTATTCGCCAGCCACCCCACGGGGTAGTGTATTTGTTAGTATGGACCATCCACTATCTGCGAAATCTGTTGCAGACCAATTAGGCCCACCATACTAGGCTAATAAACTAACCGTGTAAGCGCCGATTTCGTAATTACTCATTGTCATGTTTTCGTAGCATTTTTCCTTAAATTTGTGTGGTTCAATTTCGTTTATACTCGGTTTCTCTACTCCTTTCGGAGCGTCACGAGTGGCCTGCGGCGCCCATTACCGCTTGCTTGCGCCGTGGGCCACGCGGCTGCTTTTGCAATGAAAAACTCGCAGTAAATGCTGCGAAAGCAGCCGCGTGGCCCACAGCGCAAGCTGGGACGAGTCAGCGGCAAGACACTGGTGGCGAGTCAGTGGTAGCACCGGTCGTGAATTGTTCCCTAGCACCAGGGGTACAGTGGGGCGGGAACGGCGTTCCCGCACCTTTTTCACGTTTTGCTTTAAAATGAGTTTCAAGCTGTTTTACAGTAAAATGGCTATTTTTAGGTGCGTTCCCACACCTTTTTTGTTGGCACTACATACCTGCCTAGCACCCACCCTTTAACGCCGAGAATGAGACTGGACACACCGCGAGTTCAGGCTGGATTCGACTCCCAGTCGGTATGAGCCGCTAGGCAGGCTGGATTCGGTGGCGCATGCTCAACCAACTGTAGCATTTAGTCGGTCATTTTTGTGTTTTGTGGTTATCTACATAATTTTTTTGTGGTTATTACATAAAGTAGCCTAATTCAAATGTTCCGTTGCAGTTGCAGATAGCAATGAGCACTAATATGGCTAGAGATTTTGGACGTCGCTGTGAATCTGGAAACGCAAAGCGAAAAGCAGAGGAAGAAAGAAGAGACCAAATCATGCTATCCAACACGTACAAGTTGACAGCGTATTTCGCTGTTCAAACTCGAGAAGGTGATGCTGCTGCTGTGGCGGTTGAAACTAGAAACGNACAAATGCTTCCTGCGCCTACTAGTGAAGTGGAAGGCACGCATGACGGAGCAACAGCCAGGTTCCATAGCGAATGTGAAAAGCAAGTTAACAGGAAAAGTACGGCAGCGGTATTGGTGAATAGCCAAACAATCTAGAAGACTGTGATCGTGATTATTGAATAGTTGAGGGAAGTGATGAATGTCAAGATGCCCCTGGGGGTAAATTTTTCCTATCCTGGGGGTTAATTTAATGATGCTGAAGTCACAATACTTTGTTGTTTTTCTACAGCGCTATTGAGTAAACAAAAAACAGGGGGTAAATTTTATGTTACGAAGCTGGCAACGGGTAAACGGGAAGAAAAAGGTTGCGAACCCCTGTTCTAGAGCGTGTAGTTGAAGTCATAAAGCTCGTACATTCTTTTTTTGGGTAAAAAAAGATACGTAGCCCATAACGTCAACCAGTTTCTATTTGGGATCAGATTTTTCGTACTTGCGAAATTCAAGATGCTTAATGGTTGTCACATGGATGCCCCCACACTTTTAACAGGTGCTCAAGTGTATTTTAACTTAGGGTCCTGCACGGTTAATGTGCTGCAGGCTCCGCGATACCTCAATCCGGCATTGGACGCGTTACGTCACATAATAACTGAGGCGTATAAAAATCACCACAAACAGATAGCACGTTCACGACCTCCCCTATGTAACAGTAAGGTGAACAAATAGCAGCAGAGTGATCTCGGCGAATGACCATTAAATGCTACTTGAAACGGTGTGTGGTTGAACGTGTGGTCTCCCTAGTTTCTGACTACAACACTACGCTATATAAAACGTTTACTGTCGCTGGGTGCACGTGTTTCAATAACTAGAACATACCTTCAAAGCGTTAACTCCGCCTCAGCATGAATGGGTACAAACAATGCATGCATTTTTGGAACTGTTTGAAAAACACATCTTCATGTTTGCAAATTTACAACAGCATGAAAACCGATGTGGTTAGTGGCTTACACATTGCATGGAGCGTTGTCGGACCGACAAGGGAACGCTGTACCGATTTCGATGTTTATACTTGTCCAGCTGGTTTGTTGGGTTTGCTTTTTGCTAAATGTTTGTTTGCTCACTGACAATTTTTTCATTGTAAGCTGCTAAAATCATGTTCACTTCTGTGATAAAGAGCAACCTATGAAATAATATGAAGGGAATTTCTTTAATTAAAACGTCGCGTGGTTCAGTGACAAAATTTATGTGCTTAACCCAAGAAGAGGGTGTACTTCATCGATGGTAGTTCTTATCAGCAACTTCCAATAAGTCACTTGAAAAACGCTTGACATTGTATGTCAATACTGAGGTTATAACTGCTTTGCTCTTGTGAAACGCTTCGAAAATCTGCTGGATTGTTAAAGGATTGTTAACGGTTTTGGTATCATTCGTCTTTTTGCACGAATGGGACTTAGATATAATGTTGCTATCCTAAGATGGATGTCGTCATAAGCTAAGCTGCGTGCAAAACGTCGGCTCAGTAAGCATGCGCTGAATTAAAGCCGATCCTAACGGCGAAATACAGCGTATTTTGACTTAAGCTGTGATTTTGCCTGCTAAAACGAAAAATCTTCAGACCCCACTAATGCGTCATACGAATGAGTTTAGATAAGGTGCATTAATATTTGCCATTCTATCTTCGTACAACTGAGATTTGCTCTTTTCTGCTGCGTGCACTACATACGTATTTAGTTAAACGGTTTCAGATATTTTGCCACGTGAGGAAAAACTCTTTTGGGGAAGCTTAAGCAACTTGAAGAAAACTTCAACAGTCTTCGACTGAAAACCCACACTTACCAATCAAAATTTTAGGCTGCTTTGGGAAAAATATCATTCACTCTAGAAAGGAGTTTACTCCAATTTGCGAACGCTTCAAATATATGCTTAAAAATTATTGTTCAAACCGTTCTTCTTGCCTTGCAATCGACAAGTGGGATTGTGGATAGCGCACTTGAAAGAAATTTGAATCTGCTCTTTGAAAAAGCAATCTTTGAAAAATTCTCGCCCAAACATCGTTGCCGCGATCTTACCTCTGACAAAAGAATGCGTTTACCAGCTGTTACCGCACGGATTTCAGCATAGCTGCACCAGCAAACTAACACTGTTTTAGTGTTGCGTACAACCGCAGTTGTAATACATTTCGACATCTACCCAGAAAAGCCCAATATATTTGATTTCTGAAACATTTTCAAACGATGTTTGATTTTTATGGCCGGAAAAAGTTTAGCGAACATTCTAGAAACACAATGCAGTGTACCCCACACAAACAATTCATGATGCGTCTACCTCTACAGTATACTGAAAAGTCAACGAACGGCGATCCATCTGAAACCTTTAGAACTGCAATCTGCTTTCATCCTCGAAAACGTTCTCGGTGCTTCCTGCAGCAGATAAAATGACACACTACGCAACTGCCACACGAGAAAGTGTCACCAGTGTCACCTAAGTATTGAACGTCTTCTCGGGTAAAAAACGTTCTCACTTGACAAGAATTTCATCAAACCAAGAGAGTGACAAGAGTTTGACTCTTGTTGAACAAAGCAACCTCTTGACAGAGCTCTTGTTCCGTTCTCAACAATCTCTTGTCCAGGGCATCGCAATGTCCAAAGTCAGGCATAGCTTACGGTTGCTACGCTTGAAAGTTTGAGTATAATTGTCGATTTTTTTCAAATTTTGAAATGTACATTTTCAAAGACTCTAATCCAGGGGTGTCAAACATACGGCCCGTTGCGTGGTTGGATCCGGCCCGCAGGATGATTTTGTGAAATAAAAGCTTCTTTGTTTGCTTGAGAAGTCTATCCAGTTATACTTCAATAACTGGTGACTATAGATTTCAATTACTTGCAACCTTAACGTAATTGCTTATATTT
>JGI24159J19872_10006860_pt1 | contig 14885 bp, 9 predicted proteins | sample Ectturendosymbi4_FD_19872 | JGI IMG/M metagenome (IMG submission 19872) | reverse complement strand
TTTTACTGAATTTATTCAAACTGTTTTCTTTAATGCTGGGGTGGAATCCTCTGTTTTTTTGACGATGGTGATGGATCGCGTTGTGAGACACAGTAAACAAGTGCTACAACATCAGTAAGCCAAGCTTTAAAGATTAACTGCTCTCTCCTTATAGAAACACCGATGTTTCTGATCAATCTTATGTAGCCTGCACTGCCTATGTTTCATTTTATCGTGATGTTGGGTTCTCTTTGATAACTACCAGCTCTGCGACAAGCCACAGCTTAGACAAACGATACCATAATGATTCATGTACTGTCGTGCTGCGCGTAACTCCACAGTACGTCGAACCGTGTAAACTCGTCCCTGTGACAATCAGTTTGTTTCCTTGGCCGGGAAATGACGATGCGCTACATCACACATCCCTTGTTGTGTGCTTACTCTACCAAACCAGGAAAAATCGTGAGTTGCATCAAGGCCTAAAGAAAACACGTGCAGGAAGACAACAATGTTGGCCAATATTTTTGTTCACCGATCTCTTCTCGGGGTGCGCCTGCTGAGCAATGAGGAAAAAGCGTTCACATGCGTCTCTGTACTGTCCAGGGCGCCTGCCTACCCATTATAAAAAACTGCGTAATAATGGTGTTGAAACGAGAATTCAGCTCGAATGAGAAAAAGTTACATTCAACATGCTTACCGAAAGCAACCACTTACGTAACCTATGTTTTCTGAACGCATTTCTTAACAAAACCTGGCTGATTCAACGTGGATTTCGTTTTGCTTGAAGTTTGTTGATGCTTTTCAAGCATTGCTGATTTTACGTTAAACTTCCATTAGCACGCTCAATAACTGAGCATTTGTTATAATTTTGTAAAACCGCTGATCACTACACTAATTATTTTTCGCTTTTGTATGAATTACTGTCTACGGCGTTTCTGACGATAGTTTCGCTATTTACTTTAGAATGCTGAAAAACTCCAGAGGGATTCGAAATTTTGTGTCGATGGGCAGGCGATCAAGTGCCGCGCCTAATTCTAGCAACATCAAGGGCCGAAGTGGCAAAGCTAGAAACCTTAGCTCGGCTTCCCAGAACGGCAGATATTGGGCTGCTGGTAGCTTGAAACTGCCACATCTTGGGGCAACGGCTGTCCACGCCGACGTAAAACATGCATCGTTCCAGGCACCACAAGGTTTCGATGTTCTTTATGAAAATGGCGTTGTTTACTTTTATGCTCAATTAAGTTTCGGCAGCTCTTTCTTTGCGGTTTGTTGTACCCCAAACCATTTGCATGCTGCTAGGCACTTTTTGGCATGTTGATGTCATGCATGTAACCAGTAACGAATGGCTTTTTGAATTTAACCATAGATTACTATAAGCGGTCATACTGCACAAGCGTGGCTTCCAACGAATAAGCATCAATCGCATCAAAGTACTGCAGAATGACGTTAAATGCCTACTGATCATATTTGCAGTTGTCTCAGTAAGTTTTGGTTCGACACGGACAGAGTTGTGCATTCGATCAAATTCTTTCCTGAAGCGGATCTGGCTTGTACAGAATGTCCTTGTCCCTAATGTGAGCTGATACAAACCCCCCTACACTGAAGTTCAAAATTGTTGGCGACCGCAAATCATTTACAGATGCTTTGCTTAGATACATGTTGAAAGTAGCAAATTTATCAAACCAAGTTAAAAATACTCGCTTGAGTTTTCAGTTACTGCCAATAACATCTTCTTTCTTTGACTGCGAAGCACGCACAACCCTGTTGGACAAATGTTAAAAGTCTCATTCTGCCGGTAAAGGTCGACCAACGTTTCTAGCACACTTTGCCTATTTTAGCTGCAAACGTTTGCGTATAGGGCAATGTAGCGTCAAGAAAATTGTAATGCCTTGGATCGGTGGGATCGCTGTTGATCCGGTTGCTGGTTAGCTGGAAGAATCTTTGTAATATAGTACTTTAGTGAAAAGAACGTAATCGAGCGGTTATCTGCAATGTTTATCTTAATAATACCCCAACTTCCATGGTTACACGCAACAGAAACCTTATTTCCGCTTTTCAGTTTAACTGGGATTTTTAGAGGTTCTCAAAATTCCGAAAATATATTTTGCTCGTGAGAATTGCATTCAAACGCACAACGTCGGCCCGAGTTTTGGTTGTCGATCAACGTGGATCTATCGCGTTTTGTCACTGATATTGAAGCACTCAGTAATTGTAGCCGAATCAAATAGTGGAATGAAAGCCTGGATTTTTCTGGAAGCTGCACAGAATCTTGGAAGAATCTTCTCTTGTATGCATTCGATTTTACAAAATTTTGTCATTGGTTCACTCTCACTCAATTTCGATTTAAATAATAGCACAGGATTCTCAACACGAAAACTTGCTTCCAGCATAATAACATTTCTGATATTTTACTCAAACTTAGAACTGTACAGAGTTACACGTAAGTGCTGACTCGCTGATGCAAAAGAATCAGTTATTAAAATAAACAAAAACAGACACCAGATTCAGTTTCAGCTGAACGTGCTTGGTTAAGCAGTTCCCTACCGTCATCCTGAATCATAACAACAAATCACACTTTTTATTTTCTCAAAATAGTGTGTACCTATTTTGCTCTGACCTCGTAAATTTAAGAATTCTTATAGATCTGACAAAGATTATTTCGCCATTGTTCTAACTCGATATTTGGTATTTCCGGACTACGCCACAAGAACCTTATTTGCTTTTGCAGAACAGCCACTGGATCAATCTCAAAGAGCTTTCGGCGAAGAACCAGTTCCACTTCCGGTGCTTTCGGAGTGCGATACTCAAGAAAGAGAAGCAAGGATGGAAGCACCGGTAACCACACAGGAACAATGACGACAAAGATGTATATCAAGTGAGCACACGCGTGTAGCCGGTAACTGATCTTCGAAGCAGCAATTCCTGTCGGCATTCGCAGTTCATTTTTGGTCCAGAACAACAATCGAGGAAAGCAACGATTGCAAAAAGTCTTCAAAAAGATTTTCCCTATTGAAATGAAATTTTATGCTTGATTTATCAAAGCCAATCATCTATCATGTTTTTTGAAGATGTGTTACTGGACAAAAGCTACAGTTCAAACGCAGTCATCAAATCTTTACATTTTTTAAAAGGCTCCCTTCTGAAAGCAACAAACAGTACTGTATAAATAGCAATAATTAGCTTTGTTGCAGATTCTCTCGCCAAGGCATTCTTGTGTGGCAGAGGAGGTTTCAGAGCTTTATTTTATTGTTGCCCCCCTGACTACCGCACTGTTGCTACTGCGACCTAATCATAGTTTTGTCTTTTGCTCAGGGGCAAGCCAGGCAAGAATGGTTCGAATTCGGAAACCAAACCAATGGATTCTACTAACGCAGTTTTCAACACTGAAACCAACCCTCCCACCACTTTTATGCCAAACAACGGCATCGAAATTGTTGATTTGACCGCGGAGGGGGATCATTTGATCGACGGTGCGCCGGAACAACACGCAGGGTGAATGTTTCGTTCCCTGCAGTCGAAAAAATGCAAATGTGGCTGACATATCTTGCACTGCAAACGAAGCTGCATTTTCCTTCCTTTTGTGCTGTACATAGGAAGCCTGTTTCTTTGACTTACTTTCTGCAGCTAATCTGACTTTATTTAAAAACGTTTTCTTTTTTGTCTTAATTTTGTCTTCAATTATCAAAATGGTTTTGAATGCATGTTTTTGGCAACCATAACAAAACCGAGAAACAACTTTGAGGTTAAGCAAGTTTTAAAAAGTTTTTCCTATCCACGTATGATCTTATTCCAAGTCTAAGAAAAACAGCTATTGCCGTTTTTTGACCTATGTTTACCAGCTGACAAGTGCTTGAAGTTTTGGTCTTAGATCCATTACAGTAACCTGGTGGAAATATTTCAGGTCAACGTAAGGCAAAATACGCGCCAATTCCGAGTGTGTATGAAACTATTAAAAACAGTTTTGTCAAGGAAAGCGCAGTTTTACGCACTACTTTTTATCCTTGTCACTCTAAGATTCGAATTTTTAAACCATTGGAACGAGTGCCATCTTTCATGTCAAATCAATGTACAAAGCAGATGTGAAGTTTCACACCTGATCTTTATTGTGTAAAGGTTATTTGCTTTGTGGTGTTTTGAAAGCACGAGCCAAAAATTGAATGTGTAAATATGTTTACGGAATAATTTAGTGGAGGAAAGTCACGTGTCATCGGGAATCATACGAAACATCACTAAAGTTTTGAAACATCTTTCTTTGAAATAAAACGCGGAGCAATATGTCCGAGTGGCAGTAATATGTCCGACTGTCTTCTTTGTCATAAACCTGTTCTGCCACTCGGTTAGCTTACGGTAAATAGCATTAAGGCCACTGTTCTTTAACTTTTGCATTAAGGCCACTGTTCTTTAACTTTTGCTTTTAGCAGTGTATTGTACTTCAAAAAACACGTTTCGTTGTGTTTCATTCGCTGATTTGACAACTACTTTGCTTTAAAAGTCTTGCTCGCACAGCAATGACAAGTAGTGAGAAATCGTCGTGCTTACAGGTGCAGATATAGAGTACAGCTGAGACCAAGTTATGCAACAGCGGTTAAAGTGCACTCCAATTACAGTGCTATACATCACTGGGCTTGTATATTTTCGTCTGATATTGACAAACAGTCCTGAAGTTACCAACGAAATTTCAGCCTGAAATTTGCAGATTGTGAATTTCCGTTTCTTCACATCTAATCACAACACTTGATGCGATCTAGGAGCTTAGGTAATTGCACAATTGCACAGAACTTGCAGTTCTGCAGATATTTACCTCAAGTACTGATCACTGATCGCTTCCGGATGTCAACCTTGTTTCTACCCACTTTGTCAAAGTTCGACGATAACCTTAAAGAGCAAGCCTGACTGTAGCTGGATATGACACTCGCTTCCCAAGCAAAGCTTGTAAACTAATTCACAACAACCTTCCAAGAACTGCATCTAATGAAAGTGTAGATCTCAACAGCAGGCCAACCATCTGTTCTCTTGCTTTCACAAACCAGAAAGGTTTTGACTGTCAAAATCAGATAGCAGTAGTTTTTCTTGGAAAAACCATGCTTATGTTTAAGTTGGTTTTAGGTAAACACATTGAAAACCAAATTTGAACGTGAAATAATTATGTACACCAAATTTAAATTTTCTGCAAATGCATGGAAAGCTTTAAATGAACATTAATGATTCAAACAAGGTCACATTTTTCCGCAGCACTAGTTCCTCGCGGATGGAGAGCTCAAGAACATCACAAAATTCTTGAACACCAGAAAAAAACGTTGTAACAAGATTTTATTGGAGGTATATTTCTATATTTACATATCCCTGTATGCCTAAACAATGGCAACACTGATTGACATCTTGAAATTTTTACTCAACTCCCCATCGAACACCGAAATGAACTTCGTAATCACCAACTTTGCTTTTGATAAATTTGGATGTACTGAAGCAGGAAATCCTCATTCATGTCCGGTTGGACGTAGTGCCGGTGTTTTTGAAAAGCCTGCTCTACTGTAAAGGACACTGGCAACTTTTCACTGCCAGGACGGATAATTTTCTTTGAGAAGTCTGAGATTGCAGCCTTTTAAGGCCTTTTGTTTTCCCATTGAGTTTTTCTAAACTTTGCATTTTTTTCCCCATTAAATGAACCACGCCGACGACGTAGCCATAGACATGCAGCGGACACAGACCAGCAGCTGCATGTTTAGTCGGATGGTTTTCCTCGGCACTTCCCTTGATCAAAACTAGGAACACCGAAAATCCTCTCAATGGAAGAATACCACTTGAAACAAAGGTTTTGGACGTGGCAGCAGAGTCAGAAACATGCGGAAAACTGTGGGTCCCTTAGCCAAAGGGGTGGATTTACGCATAGACTATGGCCTAGGCCCCGCGCAACTCCTTCCTATGAAGACTCACCATCAATTTAAGATTGCGAAACTGCGCAAAGGCATAAAAAATTCACAATTTACTTCGAAACGAGCAAAAATGAAACGTCTTTCTAGAGTCTAGACTCTTACCAGTACAGTAACAACACGGTAATATCGTTTGCTACGCAATATAAGAATGACAACACTGCTATTCTTCATAGTTCTGCAGTGACTGGCAGTCTTGCGTTGTTGCGAGCTTTTTGTTAGTGGAAGATTAACCATCTCTCTTTACAAATGGGAAAATTCTAAGTGCTAGATAAGTAAATGTCCGGACTTATACCATGTGTTACAGTTTTTGACAATAGTTTTGAACTAGCCACCACAATACTAGCTGTCATTCATGCAACCGGAAATTTGAAGATTTTAACCGAAATTAACAGCCAAAAACCTTTTAATCTCTCCCTTTATCTGTTTCACTTCGTCTCTACCTCTCGCTATTTAATTTAAACGTATCCGGCAAGCTTTGCAATTTTTTTCGACGAGAAAAAACAAAACTGACGGTTTTGAAAAAAAACAAAACATAGTCTTGAATCAAGAAGCTCTTTGGCTGATTCGTATATGTCAAACGGCTTGATGTTCTGTAAGGCACCGAAAGATTAGCAAACCGGAGTAATAATCCCCATACATAAGAATAAAGACGGAAGAGAATGCACCAACTACCGGAGCATGTATATCTTCTTAACCTTTCTGGAAAAGTGCATGCCAAGTGCCTTGAAATAATGTAGCCTACCGCGAAATAATTGAACTAAAGCTGGAGAATACCCAGTGCAGTTTTCGTCCTGGACGTAGCACTACAGACCAAATGTTCATCCTCTAGCAAATCTTCGAGAAACCTTGGAATATGCCAAAGACGTCTGCGCATATTTTTCGACCTTGAGAAGGCATAGGCCCGGTACCTCTTGCAATGGTTTGTGGTATGCTGCTGGACTACGGTATTGACAGCCGACTGTTGTAGCCTGTGACATCATTGCATTTGTATGTTCCCTGAAGTTATATCTACATTTGCGGAGTTAAATCACAACCGTTCACCATTGGTGTCGGGACTTCGACAAGAGTGTGTGCTGTCACCATGTCGAGAATTATTGATACCAAACACAAGTTCTTGTGATTATCAACTTCTACTAATGGTTTACTAAAAAAATCAAAGGTTGGTGAATAAAATGTTTTGGCGACATTGTCATAAATTCTGATTTTTGTGATTGAGGTCAAGATCCGATTTGCGCGCTCAAGATTCAAGCGAACACGAGTCATTTGAAATAAAAGTGTTCAGCTCAGTGGGTTTCGTGGATGAGCAACACAAAACTGTATTTTTTGTGGACACCTATATTTACAAAGGGATATTTAAGGAAACACAAGATACATCCAGTATAAAGAGGTGGTCCCACATGGGGAACACCGCAGTTGTTATGCAGTGGCAATGACAAGATACTATTTAACATAACCACTTGAATACGAAACCAAAGGCATTAAAAAATTATTTTGAGCACACAGCCAGTAATTGCAAGTTGTTTTAGTGTGAAAAGAATAGGTAATTGTAGAATTCTGTCGAAAGCGTTCGATATAGGTTAAAATGTAAACGAAATAGAATACCCAGCATATATTTTGCAAAAGGGTGACATAGAAAAAGCAGAGCCCATAAATTTTTATTAAATCTTATCAGGTCCGGATTTTTTCTGGTCTTAAACTCCACTCTGATGTACGATTATTCCCCAAAGTTTCAGCTATCTTGGTCACTGTGCATAAGATTCACGTTCTTTACGAAAATGCTCCACATGGCTCGACGGCGTTGTAGTCAAACTTGCATACTTCACGCAAAATTGTCAGTTACTCAAATGCATTCCTCGCGGATTTCCCTGGTAATTTCTGTGATTGCTTCTTTCAGTTCACCAATGGTTTGAGGGTTGTTGTGACATACACTATCCTTGTGATGTTCCACAGATTAATGTCTTGGCGGTTCAAGTCATGGTGCATCCGTGCCCAATCAAGCACGACGGAGGTGGCTTTGTCTGGCTGAAACCACGGTTCATCTTGATCAACGTCTGAGTCGTCTCAGTGAATCCAAAAACTTCATCAGCAGTGTGACACAGAGTTGTAAACGGGCCCCGTTTTTAAGCCCGAACCCGGCCTGACGTTTATTTTTGAAGCCCGATTTCCGCCCGACAGCCAAATTTACCGAGTGGGTCCAGATATGCGCAATTGTGGGTATCAAAAAACGTAGCGTACGGGTGTAGCTACGCACGGTTTTATCAAACCCAAAATAGCAATCATCTTCACCAAAGCATTAACTTAAACAAGCACCAACTTAAACTTGTTAGTCAGTGATAATACTGAGGAATGTAATGTTTCTCAAGATAAAAAAAATATATCACGAAATAATCTACGATAGCGCTATAGGCATAAAAAAAACTATTTAGAATAGCGCTATGGGCATGAAAAGCCGGTTTGTAGGCTACTGTTTCTTAAAACAAGCCAAGCATTGCGTAGTAAGATATTGATCGTTTCGAAGCAACACCATCGCGTGCTAATTTCCTCCTCACCGCTGTCGCCTTCTCAAAAAAGAGCGTTGAGACTAATTCGAGCAGAGAACAAAAGAACGCAGCTGTGCTTGCAAACAGAATTAGCTGAAGAAAAATCACAATCACTTCACTCACAGAAATCACCTTGGTGAACATAGCAAGCTCGGTGTGCAATTGACCAACCTCGGTGTGCAGTTTTTTAATGTGTTGAATAAGCTAATAATAAAACTTTAAGTTTTTTTCATCCACAGCTTTTTCTCCCAATTCCTTCCTGGAGCAAATTTCCTCCCAGGGATTAAAAATTCCTCCTTAGCGAGCCAAGTGGCTCCCGTTTGAGAACCACTGGTCTAGGCGTCACATTACGTATCATACGCTTCTAAAATTTGACTAAAGTGTCTAAGACAGACTTAGCAACAAATCCCCAACTGGTTATGCGGTATTTATTACGCGCATAAAGCAATGTAAAATACACTTTTTAATTGTTTGTTAGTCAGCATATTTTCTGACTTGGGACAGCGTCCATTCACTGAAAAGTGTGCAATATGTTATTTCCAAGTTAAAGATTCATTCAGTACCACCCCTAAACACTTGAACGTCAGAACACATAGTAAAACATTCAGCTTTTTGATGGAGCACGGCGACACTGAAATGTTTTCTAAAAATTTGCTTGCGCTACAGTGATGATTTATTGGCAAAATAGGCCTCCACCCAAACTGTCTTTCCCCAGGTTGGCCAAAACATGCAGGGAAGACTATTGTTCCAATATTTCGTGTACAAACTCTAGTTGTGCACTCTGAAAAATAAATGAAAAAATGTAAAATTAGCAGCCTTATTCAAAGATTTGTGGGTCCATTTTTTGAAACACTATGTACAATTTGGCAGTAACCTCAAGTACAGTAAATTAGTGATGGTGGGGTGCAAAAAAACATATCCGAGGGATCACTTTGCTATGCTGACATCTCATGAACAACGAGTCAAAACTCTATTGCACATAGTCAGTGTGGACCACTAGGAATTCCAGGTGGGCCACCGGTGGTCCACTTTGAGATTCACTGAAATAAACCGATAGTTACGGACATGATATGTAGAACATGGTTTTTGCAATGGAATTGCAAATGCTATTTCCACAACAGAGTTTATTGCTGTGAAGATAGTATGCAATTGAATTAAAGACTAAATGGGCACGCTCGAGTCTAGGCACAAATCTTAGAAGCAATTAGACAAGTGTTCGAATCTTTTTCTGTTTTGCTTAGTCTGTTTTCGAAATAAATTCAAAAGGAAGATATTGATTATCGACATGCGATTTGAGGTTGCATAATGAAATTCGGGAAGTGGTGTCTGTTGTGCATAGCTTTACATCTGAAAGAGAAAAGAAATCGAGAGGACAATATTTCCTTTATGACAATGTTCACACAGACATGAAACAGATTCCAAAGAAGAAGAAGTAAAGAGTAATCCTATAAACTTGTGTCAACTTCTAGCTAGAGCAAGTTGGAATGAAAGTGACTGATTATTTGGACAAAAATTAGCTAGAATTTCCGGAACGCAAACACTAAATAAACAAATTACCAGAACGCATCGGGAATTTCAACCAAAGCTTACAAAAATATATGGGTTAATGAAGCACACTCTATGGCAGCGCAACTTTAATACTCTAAAAACATTTGTCTGCACAGATACCGTATTTAAAATGTTCAGTTGATACTTAAAATTGGTGTGCGACAGTATAAATTTAAAGTTTAGGTAATGTCCATGTAGCTCTAGGTAGTTTTGGAAGCGGTCAGAGTAAAACTTAAAAGCTGAAGGTTATGTTTGCTATATCTGCGGTATGGAACACTACAGTTCTTGGATCATTTCGGCTGCTGTGTTCCAAAACTGTTTGATTATTTTGCACCACCTCACACTCGAACACTTGCGGATCCTTAGCTGCAAAGAGTTTGCTTCTGCTTGCTGCAACTGTTGGGGTTCTTCATTCCATAGAAAAGCTAAATAATGTTTATCTGCATTTACAGTATTTGTAACCGCGATAAATACGAAGCATACAAGCCGGAAGGCATTTAATTTGGGGAGAAGTTGAAAAACAATGGGTTTTTATTTTTTGCGAATTAAGACTAATTTTTGATTTTGGTAAGTTTTGCATGTGATGTGAACTAAATATGCAAAAATCTCGCTTCTTATGTGATCTGATCTGATATCTAGGTCCCACTTTCCGACTGCCTTTTCCCCAAAGTCCAAGTCTGGATCGGTTGTTCCACGTTTTGCAAGTTATTGAGAAAAAGCGATTAAATGTGAAACATTCAAAGTAAAACTCAATTTTTTGAAAAAAAAACTTGTTTCGAATCTTGCTTAACATTTAATGCATCAACAGGGTAAACTACGCCAGTATGTTAGCGCATTAACTGTAAAACCGTGAGGGTAGTCTGGTTGCTTTGCACTTTTTTACCTATGACAATTGCACAATACTTCAACTCACGAACTGGTTTGATTTAACTACATTGCTGTACATTCCTAATTAATGTCGCTCGTGACGATTTTTGTAGTACAGCATGTAGAGCGGTGTTGAGTAAGACACGAAACTTAGTTAAATTCGCAATGTCCTCTCAACGACCAGTGCATTATAGTTTTGCTGGGAAACCAGTAAGTTTTGAGTTGTTGAAAATTGTATCCTCTTGGCAAATCAGATGCCTTTATTCTACAGGGATTGCCGCACATTTGAAGCAACGTACGTATTTCCAATATGATGTGAATTTCTTTCAATTCACGTATCCAGTCACAGGCACCTAGAGTCGCTGAATAGGGCTGACAAGTTCTTTTTGAGTTTAGCTCCTTTGCAAAATGCTTCTTTCGACACAAGCTGTGACAGTGGCTCCAAAACTGTGTAATTTGGGTCGTTTCGTAACAATTTATCGCCTACCGTCCGTCATGCATATTGCTTTCAATACAGGAAGAAAAAATCGCGATTGCCGTACTATATTCTTTAGTGTTTTCAGCATTGGTTAAAAAATTAGCAGCCAACCCAATTCAGAACGTAAAGTTTGAACTTTATGCTTAGCACGAAACAAAGCTTCGTTTTGCGTCATCACCCCGTTTATTTGAATCACCTCCAGTGGCATACGCAGAAAATTTTCATGGGGAGGTTTCATTCAGTGGCATATGGTGGTCATTTGTATTTGGTGTGCGCTGTTTGTGACGTCACAATTTGACGTCATATTCATGTTTCCAAACCAACGTTTTGGTGACGACTGTTGACATACTATGCATATTCTTCTACACGCACCCCCTTAATTTGTGTGTCATTGCACTGAATATAACTATCAGCGCTCCAGGTTAAGATATCGGAGGAAAATAAACTCAACGCTACGACACAGCAGTTCATAACTGCAAAAATATCAGGCTGCGCGTTAAAATAAGGGAGTAAAACACACTCATCACTGCGTCAGAGCAATTTACAACTGCAAAATGAGGCTGCGCTGATGTCTTGTCGAGTACGAGCAGTCGAGCATGGAAAGTGTGCGGCTTGACTGTCTGACGCACACCCCGGTTTGCAAGATCGAACCTTGCTAAACTACACAAGAATTGAGAATGTGCATAAAGTACGCAAGAAAACTTTCGATTTTTTTTATGTATAGAAGTCCAGCAAATTTTTAGTTTTTCTTTTTCCCTGCTCAGACATTATCAAAAGCCTGAATGCTTCTATGTTATCAACTGCTGTTTTTGAGCTCGTGCAACAGTTTTATCATGCTATACAGAAATAGGCAATGTAAGCAATGCGGTCAGCGCATGCGCTGCTCAGCCTTAGCAGACAAAATAAAGACCATTGTTTCGGATAAAGTGAACTATCGCGGAACACAATCTTAAACATGCGTAGTGGACGAAAGGTCTGCAAAATGTGGTGAGATGGTTTCTGGATGCAGACAATAACCAAGATTCCCACCAAAACCTATGATTGTTACTTTTTGGCCCATTTACAATGTTCGTTGAAATTTTCATGCAAATTCATTCCGTGATATTTGCATTAAGTCGACAAATTAACAAGCAAAAAGTATGCGAAAACAATAAAATCCTTTGCGCACGTAATAAAGTTTTTATAAAATATCAAGCACAAGGGGGGTCTAACCCCAACCCCCCCTTGCGTACGCCCTTGATCACCTCCGACCTTAACCACACGTGCCTTGTTTAAAGCGTACTTGACGTTTATTAAAGCTGTCTCGAACAATCTTAAGTTGATCCTCGTGTTTGTGTTTCATGAAAGTGACATTTTGTCTACAAACCATCGCAAAATATTTTCTATGCTTCGCACCAAATGCTTTAAACAAAACTTTTTTAAATCCGTTTGTTGCAAGGTAAACACCCACGTGCAGAAGACGTATACATGTTTCAAAGTTTTCATTGATTTCTGAAAGAACTCCAACCACATAGTTGGCTCTATGCCAATATACCAATGGTGCACATCTATAATCGTAGGAAGATGTACACTTCAAACTTCCTGTTTAGCGTCTTCACGCCACCAAGACATGTCTGCAGGACTTAACGCGTTTCAACTTCCTGAACATTGTCGCCGCAACCAGGGACGGATTTACCAATAGGCTATATAGGCTTAAGCCTAGGGCCTCAAGATCCAAGGGGGCCTCCAACAATCTGTGGTAGGCTACGCATAGAGTACATTGCCGGAATATGATCATTTCAATAAATATTCATAAAAAAATTTTGTCTTGATTATTCATGAAATTTAGTTTTATTCATCCAATCAGATTTCGTGGTAATAACGTCAGAGTCTTGCAACAAATTTCCATGAATCTCAATATGACGGTTGGCCAAGCCGCATGCCGACTATTGTGGCGATATACGCAAAGTACGCTGGCTGCGTCCTGCGTTGGCTGAACTGTACAGATTGTTACTAGTGAATCAGGTGAAAGAACTTGTGGCTGTTCCTATTTGAAATGCACCTGATATGTGGCGCAACTGACGGGGAACAGGGGTGCGAACCGCCCGGCCGTCATCTTCCTTGTATTTTAAGATCGGCCTGCTGCAACCCGAAATAAGATCGAAATAAGATCGGCATATGATCGGCCTAAAATCGGCCTGCTGTAACCCGAAATAAGATCGAAATAAGATCGGCCTGCTCTAACCCGGAATAAGGTCGAAATAAGATCGGCACAACATCAGCCTAAGATCGCCCCGCTGTAACCCAAAATAAGATCGAAATAAGATCGCCTGCTATAACCCAAAATACGATCGGCCTGCAATAAGATCTGCCTATTGTAACCATGTGGCTGATTGTCTCGCCACATTGCATTTCATTGGGAGCGGTTTCTAATGTAATGTGGATATACAATCACTCATAAATTTTCTTACTGAGTTAAAACCTATCATGTAGAGATTTGATGATTTTTGCTCTAGCATAAATAGTTTTTTCGTCAGCAAGTAACTGCTTCAGGCGTGTTTTCGACGCTGCTTCACAAACATTCGCTTATGGCAGATTTCAAATGACCCGTTAGTGTAAAGCATTTGTGAACGCATGCCAATGCAGAGTGCATAAATAATTACTCCACAACTTTTTTTACGGAGTTAGAACACATCATGTCGAGATTTGACTATTTTTGCTTAAGCATAAATATTTTTTTCGGCAGCAAGTAAATGCTTCAGCCGTGTTTTCGATGCTGCTTCACAAACATTCGTTCTTGGCAGATTTCAAACCGCCGGTTAGTGTAAAGCATTTCTGAATGCATGCCAGTGTGATGTGGACAAAAAATTAGTGTAAGCTGGAACATCATGTAGAGAGTTGACAGTTTTAGCTGCTGCAAAATTGTTTTATTTTCAACAGCAGATAACTGCTAGAGCCGCCTGTTCGGCTGCTTCACAAACATTCGCACTTGGCAATTAGCCCTGCTTCGCAAACATTCGTATTTGGCAATGCGCGCTGCTTCACAAACATTCGTACTTGGCAGTCTTCAAATGGCCCGTTAGCGCAAAGCCTTTGTAAGGCAGGAAGGGCATCGCGAAGAATGACACCCGTTAATTTGCGAAAAAGCAGTAATTCAGTGATCGCGGCCTGTGATTTTTTTGCTGCTTCCCAACAATACATATCAATGGAGATTTAGAGTTCAACAGAGGACAACAAAAGATCCTGCCAACGATAGCTCACATTGCACCCTTGTTGCTCCTTCTTTACCATCGCAACAACGCCAAGCACCTGAACGTGCGTGCATAACTTTTTCACAAATCTCAAACCATATTTAGGACCAGCTGATAAAAATGTTGGACTTTTTTTCCTCTCGTTTCATGCACTACCATCTTGACATGCGGCTGCTACAAGGTAATCACAACATGTTCTGTGATATTCACAGTTTTTCTGCAACAACAACAACAGCAGAAGCGTTACATTTCAGCATCCAAGAGCTGGCAATTGTCGAATGCTCAGGCCACATGCAAATAAAAATTTTGC
>JGI24159J19872_10006858_pt1 | contig 14889 bp, 10 predicted proteins | sample Ectturendosymbi4_FD_19872 | JGI IMG/M metagenome (IMG submission 19872) | reverse complement strand
TGGCCTAAAATGAATGTGGTCTCAAATGAAGTGGTCTCAAATGAATGTGGTCTCAAATGAATGTGGTCTCAAATGAATGTGGTCTCAAATGAACGTGGTCTCAAATGAATGTGGTCTCAAATGAATGGTCTCGAATGAATGTGGTCTCAAATGAATGTGGTCTCAAATGAAAAAGTCTCAAATGAATGTGGTCTCAAATGAACACGTCTCAAATGAACGGAGTCTCAAATGAACGTAGTCTCAAATGAAGTGGTCACAAATGAATAGGTCTCAAATGAACGTGGTTTCAAATGTCGTGGTCTCAAATGAACGTGGTCTCAAATGAATGGTCTCAACTGAATGGTCTCAACTGAATTGGTCCCAATAGTCATGGAACCGGTGAAGCCGGACCCAGGCTCTTCTTGGGAGGGTCATTCCGGAGCGGTGGGTGCCGGTGTCGGTGAGGAAAATGCGGAGACTTGTTGCTTTGTCCTCCCACTCCGCATTGCATTGGTGATCCACCCACTGTGCTGCACGTATGTTGTTGTTGTCAGATGAACTGATGAGTTGTTGTGCGGCGGGCGCATATGGGTGTCTCTACTTGAGGCGCCGTGCGTTTGCACTCGATGGACGGGTGAGTGCTGAGTGGAGCAGGTGTCCAGGCTCCATATTACAGCTTCCTAGAGACAGCGTGGCTTAATTGCAACGAAGCTCAGCAGGTTGGATGCCTGCGAGGATTGGAAGGTTGTCCGCTGGTGCAGGGCGAAGGCATCCAGTCACAATTCCCAAGGCGTCGTTGATGGTAGGGTCGATGAGGCGGGTATGAGCACTGCGGCACCAGACTGGAGTGCAGTACTCTGCAGTTGAATGGACCAGGGCTAAGGTGGTTGTTCGCAGAGTTGTTGCTCCAGCACCCCAACCGGAGCCAACAAGCTGCCGCAGGAGTGCGACGCGTGATGTCAACTTCTTGCGAAGTGGCTCAAGGTGTCGGTGATACGTGAGCGACCTGTCCAACGTTACTCCGAGGTATTTGGGCTCGGAGCAGAAGGGCAGGGTTTCGTTGTTGAAGTTCACTTTCAGTTCACGCTTAGCTTCCTTGTTGTTGAGATGGAAGACTGCCGACACCGTTTTGGTAAAGCTGAGCTTTAGCTTCCAAGTCTGGAGGTGTTCACCTACAATCGCCATGTACTTGCTCAGCACCCCTTCCGCTGCCTGTCAATCTCCATCAGCATGCATGATTGCTAGGTCGTCAGCATATGCATACTTTCTGGAGATGGTGGTTGGCAAGTCACAGATGACGGTGGTTGGCAAGTCAGAGATGTAGATGTTGAAGACAAGGGGCGCCAGGACATATCCCTGTGGGACGCCGTTCTTGAGACGTCGGAACCTACTTCTTTTGCTGTTTCCGGTGGTGAGGGTGAAGCTGCGATTGCCAAACAAACTCCATGATCATGTGGACTATGTGTCTATCAGGCAGCAATTGCAGCTGCTTGCAGGTGAGGCCGCGGTGCGATACAGTGCCGAAGGCTCCTGCAGGTTTTAAAGTTGCGGAATTTGCTAGTGGTGGCCAGTTGAAGTAACCGTGGTGTTGTGTGTTTGGTGGTGCAAACGCTGATTGTTGCGGCAGCTTGGCGGTGGCGAAATCGGTTTTCAACCGATTCTTCGATTTATTTCACCGATTCTTCTCATCGAAATATTGCGGTGATCCTTTGTGACCAATTGTTTTATGCAGAACTATTTGATCGGTTAAACGTAGAGCCAGCCGACCTGTAGATTTCAGGCGGTAGTAATTGTATCTGTTTGGTGAGCTTATTCGACAGATCGTTTCTCTGGGCGCGAGTGCGCAGTTGCTCGAGCGAGCTTATTTGAAAGTGAACGTTCTACGCATTTACTGATTGGGCATGAGTGCGCATTGGCTCGAGTGAGCTTATTTGACAGTGAATACTGGTATGAGTGCGAGTGCGCGGTAGTTCGTTGAGCTGTTTTCCTTTGTCGTTAAATCGCATTAAAACCTTTTTTGCCTGCTGTGTTACCTGCTGTAACATTCGGATTTAAGTTTTTTTTCTCTGTTAAAGTTATTAGATATGGGAAAGATGCAGCACATACCTGTGGGTCTTCTCTCATGTCGCATTTTCAGGCCGTAGGCTTTCTTCCCAATTTGATGCCATTGCTATCATGTCATTAGTCAAGTTCAAGAGAAATTTGAGCAAATCGCTTTTTCTCTGAGTCGATTTGAGCTGCTGAGATAGTCTTCTTTATTTGGTTAAGACGCCTGAATCTACCCCAGAAGACTACTGAATTGCACACTCACCAAACAAAGAATAACAAGCATTTTTACATGTAATTTCCGTGTGCATTGTTTTATTATTAAACCATGTGTTGTCTTAGTACACTGTGCCCAGCTGTGCTTACCGTTCTTAACACTCAATAATTTATCATCTAGTAGTGTGACGTCTGCAGGATCTAACGTGGTTGTCGTAACTGATGGATTCTTGATTTGATGACTTCGGTTCTCATGACTTGTTGACAGGGCCGGCGCTACCATTAGGCGAACTATGCGGCTGCCTAGGGCGCTGGACCAAAGGAGGCGCCAAAACTACAATTGTATGGTTCAGCAAGTGACGAACGTACACCAAAAAAAGGGAATGAACATGATGAAAGTGAATGAAACACACGAATCATGCAGTTTATGAGAAGATAAAGGTACTACACTATTTCACGTTTGCTGCAGAAGGGTTAATGTTTTTCCTATTAATTTCAATTTCACATACACAAGGTTTCTGTGGAAAAAACTGATTAGATTTTTGAAGCTTTGCATGCTAATTGATATTATGTCAATCTTTCCCGGCAAGACTTACAGAGATTTTTAGTTTTTGTCCATACCACCATGGAATTTCAAACTTTCTTCAACATACTGAAACAAATTTTTGTTAACAACACCTAGTGAAGTACTCTGTTTTCGGAACAGAAAAACCCTTCGGCGAGTGTCAATGCTACGACCATGTGCTTCCTTCGCAGCTGTTCGTGTTGGATAAGAGAACTCTGCTGTAACAAGAACTTGTTACAGAGTAGGTCTGTAGAAGATGATGCAATAAAACAGTAAGTTACCATTAGCGAAATATAACAACTTTCAGATGCAGGAATTGTGAAGCATCGGGATTAGTTTAAGAAAAGCTTTATAATAAGTTTGAATTTAAGTTGTCGGAATAAATCATCAATTTGGGAGTTTCATCAGCATTGAAGCAACTCTTACCATTTGTTAAAAGTTGTTTTATTATTTCTTGTTTTTCTGAAATTTTGTAAAATCGTTCGCATAAAAAAAACATTGATAAGGAGGGTGATCCGCAAAATGTATCCCATTTTATTATTGCTCTCATTTTATATCAAATTAATCCGGTGTCAAGCGAATTCTCTGACTTGTGAAATTTCTGACTTCATGCCATGTACGCATGCACAGAGCAATATTCTACACATCAAACATGCTGAGAAAACTAATGATTGGTGTTTGGTGTTTAGGTAAGGTTTCGGGTTAGGGTTTGGGTTAGGGTTAGAAAAAGAAAATTAGTTGAGGTCTAAGACTAAGTCCAATATTTTTCAATGATTATAGTTATGCCCGTACTGTAGCTTGTTATGGGTATGGGACACCTAACCGAAAAGTTTTAATTTACCCAACACACATCAAAAAAGTAATCGCCAAATTTTTATTCCTTTACTCTGAGAAGCAAAATAACTGACAAATAATAGTAAGTCAGAAATTTCGCAGAGGTCAGCAATTTTGCTTGACATCGGGCTTCTGTTTTCCAGATAAATCATAGAGCTCCAAAGTTTGATTTCCTAGTTTCAGTGTATCAAACAGCAAGATATTCCGTGCAGGAGAGTTTCAAGACTGTAAAGACCTATTTTGCAACGAAAACTGTTGTCCAGACTCAATGAAAATTTAGGAACTTTCCAGGCAGAAATGCTCCAAACAGACTCACAACAAAGCGCCTCCTGGACAAAGTCAGGGGACAGAAAGTGTGCAGGGTAACATTTAGGATCGTAGTGGCGGGTCAGTTAAGACAGTAAATCGCATCGTGACTGTGAGGCAATGCCTGGAGCGGTCTTCAAGAAAATCCACAACATGTTTGTCCATGGAGATAGATCCTTCAACAAATTTGGTTATGCGCGCAATGCACCAGGATCTTCACCTGCTTCCGCATAAGGTACAGATTTTACAACTTCATGCCGATCCAAATAGGGCTGAAAGAGATGCCGTTGGGCAAACCAATTTTGTCAGTGAATCGAAGACTATCCTGATTTCATGGATATCATTTTTTAGTGATGAAGCAAACTTCTATTTTAGTGGTCATGTGCACAAAAAATATGTGCTTTTGGATTCAGCCTAATGAGCATCACAATTGCCCACTTAGTGGGCATGAAAAGAATTTTGTTTCGGATATCCTTAATTTTAAAACCATCCGGATAACGGATATATCCGTATGACTGTATCTTACCTTAGCTTAGCTAAGTTACAGAGTAGGTCTGTAGAGCTTAGCTAAGCGTGTTGTGTTCGCACACCTTCAGTGTGGTCTTGAACCCAGAAACCTCGATGGGGCTGATTTAGGCAGTTGTTGGTGCCGTCAGCGCGCTAGACGGTTCGGCCAAAAAGTGATGCAACTTCCATGTGCATGGAANTCAGTTTTAACTGACGCCTNCTTGGTCTGCCCCACTTGCTTTTGCCGACTTTGCTGACATGCTGCGATCGCACTAGCGTGACTGCTACGCCGGGTAATAACCGCCAGACAATTGACTTGACGAGATTTGCGTGATAAATTAAATGCAAATCCATGACAGTTTTATTGTAAATATGCAGATCATCTGATCCCCATCAACATTCGCAACAAACATTTCTCAGCACGTCTAATACATTATTTTTGCCGGATGACCAAATTCTGAATGTAGCTGTAGCAAATACATTCCAGAAATGCAGGAGCAACCAGATTAACTAAATTTCTTGTTGTTTAACTTCTGTAATAACTGTTTATTTGTTGAAGTGTCTAATAACGAAAAATATTTTTTCTTACAAGTAATTCGTGTTAAATTTTTGTTAATGGGGGTTCCATGACAAATGCAAAAGTATAAGAGGAGTTTCACGATGACAAAAAGGTTGAAGAGCATTGTTCAAAGAGAAATAAACCACTAGCGAAACGTGAAGTGGACAATGAAACTTCCTACACATCACTGAGAATAGATTATTAAAATTATTGTTATAACCTACTATATGTAGTATATATATCCTACTTGAAATATAAACATGCATAATTGTTTATCTGTAGAGTAAGTATCCCACCATCATTGCTCTAACTGGCGAAGCGTGCGCGGCCCGGTTGTCTTCGCACACCTTCAGTGTGGGCTTGAACCGGAAATTTCGATGGCGCTAATTTAGGAAGTTGTTGGTGATGTCATCGCGGCAGACGGACGGCCAAAGACAGCTCTCACTTCCATATGCATGGACGTCACTTTTAAGTGTCGCTGCTTGGTCTTTCCCTTTCTCTTTGCTTCGGCCGTTCTTGCTTACATATAGCGAGCGCGCTAGCATGACTGCTACACCGGGTCACGCACGCTGAAAACCGACAGGGAAGAAATTTTAACGAAATATGTCAAGTCCATGTATGCATATGTAAAGAAAGTTCAAAAATAGGAAGAGCAAATGATGAGAAAGGTGGTGAACGGGCAGAAAAAGCAAGACCCAAAATCGAGAATGAAAAACATGACCTGCTCCGTTTTTGAGTGCTTGATTCTGATGTTAACGATGTTTTATATTCCTTGCATCTTTACTAAGCACGAAACATGATCATGTTTCATTCTGAATTATTGTAAGCAAATTAGAGAAGTAGAAACAGAGGCATTTTCACGGTCGCCCGGACGTCACTTAGCCTCGCCCCACCACTGAGCACAATACATCGATTGTGGAGTCGTGTAAACGAGACTAGAGTTAGTCCCCACGCATTGAATGGCCTTCCTGCTTCCACTGAAGTGAGCTGGATAGTAAACAGAGCTTCACAGACATTAGTTTAACTATTGACAGGCCGTTGAAAAAAAAGCGTAAAACGCGTTCGTATGGTTACTTTTTTATCTGGTTAACGACAGAAAAATAACCCGGTATCAGATAGCAAAATTAGTCTCGGTTATCCGGTTGACCGGATAATGGTTATCCGGATAAACCAACCTTAGTTGGCGCCCAGGGTCTGGTGACCTCGGCCAAAAAATCGAAAACCTACCCAAATTATGTCATCGACAAAAAACGAAATTGAAAATTTTCCAATCTTTTATTAATCTACACTAGACGATTTCCCGAATCCGCAGAGGGTGCGAACAGCTCTCTAGCTCAATCGGCTGACGAGATATGGTTGTGCAAAGACATGTTCAATATGGGCAAATGTGGGGACTTGAAGGGTTAAGAATATCGTTCAAACGGAGATCAGGAGAATTCCTTGCGAGATGTTGGACACGGTCATTACAAACCTCAATTTGTGAGTAGTCACAGCGATTTAGCGCCAAGGAGCTTGGATCGAGTACATTACAAATTGTTGAACTGAGCTCTCAAAATGGTCGCGTATGAGGAAAAAGCTTCCACCTCACAAAAGTGACATGTTTTTAAGACAAGCCTTTGAAAAAAAATTCCAAAGTATTCTCACCAATGCAAAATGCTACTTTATCAAAAGTAGATACATCTTTTTGTATCACACTGTTCACAAAAAGCGCTTAAGATTATAAACGCATTTCAAAAACTATAATAGAGATGTCGTGGAAGCGTAGATGTCATTGTTCCATAAAACTAGGCAACCATTGCGAAGGAAAAGAAACAATCAATTTTGACAACAAAGTAGGAAGAGCAATCAGTGCGCAAAACTGTGTGAAAAGCAGAGCGGAAGTGAACAACATAATAAACACCGCGACGTGGACAAGCTAAAATTTGAGTGCTCCATAAAAAGTATGTTCCACAAACCACGCAGTATTTTTAAAGACAAACAAGTAAACGTGTTTTTATTGAAAATATAATTTTTCTAGAAACGTTTCGTGGTAAAAACGATGCAGCGGATTGTGATATTTTTTGTGGGATCTTGTGTGTTGTTCACTGCAGTCCTTGAATGTACTTGTACATCAAGTTGTGCAAACAAGATTCCAACTTCGGCTGATATTGGATGTGAAATGCAAAGCAACTCAGAAATGATCGAGTTCATGGAAGACGTTGTTAGATCCATATCAGGTAAGTCAGATGATTGATCAATGCTTGTGCAGTACTTGCGTTTTATTGCTTTAAATGTTTCTAGCTCTGAATCGTTCCGTGAACAAAATATACTCGGAGCTGAATAACATCATGGGAGGCAAAGGAGATGCTGCTCAAGCACCAACACCTCCAAAGTTAAATATGTGTTCATCAAATACACCAGATGGTTTGAACATTCCACAATCAGGGGTCAAAGTGTACTATTCGGACGGTTGGACTGTGAGTCCTTACATTTCATGTTTAAAAAATCTGCTATTGTGATTTTCACCTTTGCTTCAAGTGCAATTTGTTCAGGTTTTTCAACGACGATACAGCGGGCAAGTCGTGTTTCACACTAGAACGTGGAAAGAATATAGGGAAGGTTTTGGAGATATGAATACAGAATTCTGGTTAGGTGAGTCGCTTCCTTTCTTTATGAGTGTGTGGTTTCAATACTATTCAACCATTGGAATGTATCATGTATCGAGAATAGTTTCTGATTGTTAAAGTCCAGGTTATGCGAAAGTAATCTTAATATAAGGTTCGTTTTACAGAACGTGAGTGTCGACAGACGAAACGATGAGTCAGATTTTATAAAACTACACATTGATCCACATTAAAAAGTACTGTAGTAGTCTATTAACGGCATTTGCTGTTGATTGCTTGCATATTCCTTGTTTGAATCAATTGAAATTCAAATGAAATTAAAAACAATGGCAATTTATTTAAATTGTAAAATTGTTCAAGATAATTTCAAACCGACAATGAGGTACTTTGAAATGCACAAGATAATGCATCAACGTACTTGCAAGTTTTTAGTTGTTCCTAAATGTGTAAACTTCATTTTATTCAATAAAACTAAAGTAGGAAACTTTTTTCAAGTGTTTGAATTGCGTAAAAATCTGTTTTTTCATGAAAATATACATTTCAATGACTGTTGAATTTACCAATATTCCTAGACTTATGGATTAGCTTTTTGTTACAGTCCTTGCTATAAATCATTGTTCTGAATCTTTTCATTTCAACATTATTTCATTCGTACCATTCCAAGCTTTTCGCTTTAATAGCTTTTACAATAATAGTTTAAGTCTAAGGTCTGAAAAACGTTTTTGCCGCTCTGTTAGAAATTTACAACCACCCTTATTCCTTTTTCCTGAGGCAAAAGGAAACAGGTTTCCATCCAAAGTTCAATTGCTTTTTATAAAGATGATACCTCTACCATTGCTTATGCTACAAAGACCTAACTCCAACTTTTATCCAGACTTCCGTACACAGCAAAGTTAATTTAGCAGATGAAAACGCTTTTCAATTAATCTAAAACCTTCTGTTAATAACTGTTTAGTAAGTTTGACGAAAATGTCACAAATTTATTAGAAAAATTCAACCTCATACAATTTTATGTTAAGTTATTTTGGAACAATTTCAGGTTTAAACAAACTTCATCAAATAACTAGACAAGGTGGATGCAAACTGAGAGTTGATTTAGGATCATGGGATGGTCATTCAGCCTGGGCAGAGTACAGGTTGGTTGAAATCAGGATTGTTTTGCAAAGTTTCGAAAACTCCTGTTATCATCATTAGTGCATTGCAAATTTCAAAGTGTTATCATGTTAGTAGAGTGATGTGCGCCAAGCAGTGAAGTATCACGGAGAGCTGGAAGACACAGTTTTGTGAACTGCTTACGCTACGTTCGTCCTTCGAATTGGTTTTTCAAACGACCAACGCGATTTAATTGAAATTGTTGATAGCTGCTAGCGCTGTGCCGCGTTGACGTTGCGTTCAGCTTTTGCTGATGAACAAACATGTTTTTCTAAACAACCAACATGATTTAAGTTAAGTGTTGGGTGGGTCTAGTGACGAATACCCCACGTAACATAAGAAGCGTACGTCACTGAAAACTCCACAGTTACATCATTGGTAACGCTACAGTGATATCAAAAGTGTTTGATGAGCAACGTACAGATTTCCTTGAACAGGTGATCACGGGAAAAGAAGATAATGACGACAGAAAATATATAGAAATGACAATTTTGTGAACTACCCGCACGCAGCACCGCACTTAATAATCCTTGCTTTAATCCGGCATAGATCAAACATGAAAATTATCATAAACCACATGGAAATTATCGTAAACCACAAAACGACACATTTAGCAATAAATCTGCTCAAAAGAGTTTGTTTGACGATGTTTGTGTTGACGACAGACCTTACTGCGCAAAATCATTCATTTGTTTAACACAACAAAAGAGCTGCAAGCCAAACAACTATGGCACAATGATAACATTTGAACAATGGACAAGTGGTAAAATATTACTTTTTAGCGCAGTGTGCTTCTTTTACTGGTGACAATAGCAAAGAGCATGTCGGGACATGCATTGAAAATCTTGCAATAAGAATTGTTCTTGACAATATGTAGGTTTTCTTGTGAATTCGTCTTAGCAGCATTACGGAGTTTTTCTAAAATTGTTCCAATGTCAACATTCGCTAGTAACTTTTTTACTGGCTGTGCATGACTGAAGATGTGTTTCGACACAAAACTAGTTTAATTGTGCAAATAAATTGCCATATGATTCACTTGACAGGGTCAGTGCTGTGACTAAACTACTGGGGCTGATTCAGCCAGTGATTTTAGGGGGGGCATTTTAGCGAAAAATGGTAGTCAAAGTTTGACTTTACAATGAAAACGTTAATAAAATGTTTTGTGTAATTTGTAATCCCAAGCTTATTAATTTAGCTTGTGCAACTTCAATTCTTGCAATCGTCTGTAACAAATACCGTTTATTCTCGTTTGCAAATGTTCAGAATAGCTGTTAAAGATAAATAAATTACATTTTCAAATTTTTAGATTGAAATACTAATTCTGTTTCAAAATTGAAACAACACCCTAAACTAATAGCAAAAATATCCCAACATTTGTTTTTGCTTGTCGCAGGTTTGTGTTACAAACACAAAGCAGTCCACCATTCATAGTGTGTGTGCCACCGTTTGCATTTTTTTTCAATTTTACAAACAATTAACTATGGATATTTAATTAAAACGTTAACTTCTGCCAAAATTGGTGCTTTGGGCTATTTTTTGATGCACAAATAGGCTGTTTGGCGTATTTTCTCCCTAATTTGGAATATAGTTGCTAATGCATTTAAAAAAAGTTGGAAAGAATGCAATTTTTTATTGTCTGAAAATCATTTCTGCCGATTGTGGTGTCCCGATTGGTCCTTAGGCCATTTTGGCACCTATATAAATGTCGTATCACCTAAAATCGTGACGTCATAAATTAGTATCAAGACATGAAACCAGTGGACACGTGAATGGTAAGAAGCAAAAACATCAATTACAATCAATCGCTAACAAATTTTCGTAAAAGTAATCCATTCTTCGCTGTTAGATCTCCACAAAACTGAAAAACGTTTCATAAAAACATGCCAAGAACGACAGAACCTGCTTCCGACCACTTCAACCGCACACTCCGCCTCAAAAGACATAAAATGAATCATTTACATCAATTTCAAAATAATATTTCACAAAACACATCAATCCTTGCCGATAACCTACCTAAAGCACTAAACGCCTTCTTCTGAACAAGGTTTCTCAGAAGCTTTTTTGTACAGTAATCTCACGGTTATATTGTACGGAACGTAATATGACAAACGCGATAATTTATGCGTTACGCACTCGCAAAAAATCTATACACACTTGATATGAATCTTGCGAAGCAAAATGGTGCTGAGTCCTTCAATTCCTTGGATTTAATAGGGTAGCATTTCCTTTCGTTTTCGTGTTTTTTTTCTGACATTTCCCTGCATTCCTGAAAGAGTTCAACAATTTCAAAGTGCGAAATCATGATAAATTTTGACGTAAGCCAAGAGCAGAGTACAGAAAATCAAAAATAGCAAAGCTTCGTCCCAGTCTAGTGTTTACGTCCTTTTCTTTCGTATAACGACACTTTTTACATACATTCACAGCCTGCCAGAGAGATTCTCTGGATTTACGTCTGCACATCGTAGAAAAGGATCGGTCTTAATTACTCGAGTCCCGTTCTTCGTTGGCAAAACCAAGTCCTACACAAGATAAGCATTGACTTCCCGACTTGCTGTGGGATTTTTCATCCCATTGTTTAAATTGTTAATTTGCATGAAGACGAAATACCAAAACTAAAAGTTTCGTGAGTTGTTCACGCATCGGAATGACGTCCAAATCCCACCAACTGTTTCAGATAGCGACCAAAGTCCAGCGAAAATGTGTTTTTAAACGAAACAAAATTGCTTTACGTTTTTCGCGTTCAGCCTGCCTGGCATTGCGTAAGCACAATGGACGTGAGCGCAGAAAATTCCCGGTCAACCAGATTACGGAAACAAGTTCTGAATTGTGTGGCAATTGCTTGCATGCGATTACGCGAGCAGTCGTGTCGTGAGTTGTGGGAACATTTGTTGAATTATTTCTACCTTGAGAGAAAGTGAAGGCAATCCAATGCACGCCTGTGTGTTACATGTGCGGGTGCGGTCTGCATACAAATGATGATTCGATAATTGGTGTGAGATGCAAACAGATTGCACAAAGAAGCCAACACGTTCATAAACAATTGCATCACTGATATTTGTTGCCACAAATATCGACAACATTTCCGTATATCGGCAAAGTGAATTGATTTATAGTCGGTAAATAAATCAGTAACTAACCTCTTGTTTTGGACGTTGGTGTACAACGAGAACCTGTGCACGCCACGGTGATCTAGAAGGCTCAATTATGCCGGCCGCCAGCGGGCGTTGAATTTCACATTCGATGAACTTGGCATCCTACACCAGTGGTGTATCGCCTTGAGCGGACGGCGATCGGAGTACATTCAGGAAGGAGGAACTCAAAGAGGCGAGGTGAGTGTAGCTGCGGCTACAGATGTTAGTTGGGTTTTCAAAAGCGGTATCGTTAGAGCTTCTTCGGAACTATTCATCAGAAAAGTTACAGACCAACGCAGCTTGAGAAACTCCTGGCCGACAATCACATCAGAGCAAAGATTCTTGACAACACTGAAAGTCGTGGTTGGATAAGTTCGATTGTAGGAATGTTTAGCTGTAACAATGCCACATGTGGGAATCCGTACGTGGGAAGAAGTCATGTTGATTGAATTGAGCGATACGTTAACAGGTAAGTGCAATTTTCTGCAGATTTTTAGGTCGACAAAATTTTCGGAAGTGCCAGAATCCAGCAAAACATTAACCGGTAAATCATCTAATAGTCCGTCAACCACGGCAGGTTTAAGACTTGAGGGAGCACTTGCAAGATACGGTTTTTCGATTGATAAGGCACAAACGTCAACTTTAGACAATCTAGGTTTAGACTCTGATCACGTTTTCGATTGACACGCATGTGCGAAATGCCCTGGTTTGCCAAAATGAAACAGGTTGCATCACGAGCAGGGCAAGAGTATCGCGGGTGAAATTGTCCATCACAAAAAAGCACCTTTTACCTGACGTCTTCATCGTCTTTTTACTCACACGTCTCTGTGCGACAACGGTAGAAGGACATGTTGAAGGCGGAGAACGAGTCTGGTCGCTATCAGATTGACAGTTGGACGATACGGTCGGTCGCTTACCGTGGAATACACGTTGTCGGACGAACGCGGCCGAAGACAAAGGTTGAGTCGATGGCTGTCCCTCAAACAAACCTTGGCGTTGAGCTCTGTCCAGACTCTGAGCTAATTCGAAAGCTTGCACCAACGTTATCTCCACTTTCTCGAGAAGTCTTAGACGTATGTACGCCGACGATAAACCGTTAATAAAAGCATCTCGAGTCACTTCTTCTCGATACGTAGCAGCGGTTACATCAGAAGACGTGCAATCCTTTGCAAGAGTTTTGAGAACTTGTAAATACTCGCACATTATCTCACCTTGTAACTGCCGTCTACTTACAAGAAGGTGCCTCGCATAAACATCGTTTTTCTGTTTGACGTAAAGAGACTTCAGTATTCGTACTACATCTGCATAGTCGGCTGCTTCTTTAACACAAGGGTAGACTCTAGGTGTAAGACAATTGATGATGATACGCTTCTTTTTAACTTCAGGGTCACCGTCTCTGCGCAGTTCCCGTAAACTGTCATTGAAGTCTTCTACAGTCCGTAGGTAGAATGCAAATATGCGGCCAGCATCAAGTGCTCCCGGTTCAATACACAACTCTCGAGGACGAAGCAAATGTTTGTCCATATCTGAATAAATTGTTACGACAATACCTATCAGCCAAATAAGGTTTTCACTAGGCTTTATGAAACTAGGAAACACCGGCTACGTAAAGACATCTGCAACGTAAAGGAGTAAGCACAGCAGTCGCCTNGTCGGTAACTCCAAACGGTCTGACACTAGCACATTATTATTATTATTATATTAGGGTTATTGGGACTTTCACGTTCGACACAAAATGCGTAAACAAGACAATGCAATGCGACGAGGCGAGCAAGTAACGAACCAACCAATCAGCAGTCAGTGAAGGTGGCTGGGGGGAAGCAAAACCGCCACAATACTATATCTGACCTTTTGTGATAATGGCGAGCTCAAAAAAGTTTATGGAAATCTAACGTGATACCCTGTCTAATAAATAGGGAATGAATGCGCTTTTCGTGTGATTATTCTCCTCACGGCCATCAAAGTGAAGGGTTGTCTTAACTGACATAAGCAGTCAAGGCGTTTCTTTCATGTTACGGTTTTGTTTGTTTCAGGTCTTATGTTTGCACTAACCAACACACCATCCATTGTACCGCTTCTTTCCTTAGGTCTCCTTTTGATGCTGCTGTAAAGCTGAGATATTTTAAGCTTGGTTTCTGTGCCATTTGCAGTGTTGCACAGCAGGAAGTTTCCCTTACAAAAGCACTTTTGTCATGCATGTGACCGCCTGTGTTTTCTCTGTCAATTGCCTTACGGCATACAGTGGTCAGATGGCTCTAGATTAGAAAACACTTTTACCATTATCCGTATGCAGGGCCGGCGCAAGCCATCCCAGGGTCCTAGGCAAGATCCATTTTCAGCGCCCCCTCATAGCTTATGACGTCTTCCTGCTTAATCAACCGTGGCACGATCTGTTTAAACGAATAACAAACACATTCTCTTTGCTCCTTGTGCATCTTAAATTTGCCGGTGCGTCCTGGGCAAGCGGGTCTACGACATTCCGGCGACGCCGTGTCGGCGACGGGACGTTTCGGCGACGGTGGTCGCAAATGTTTTTAGCGGAAAAAGTGTGTTTTTGAAATACAGTAGAATTGCCCTATGACGTCACTTCAAGGGACCAGAGACAAAGTGTCGCTATAGGTGAACTGAGCTAACTGCCGAACTACAATAAATCGTTCCTAAAATGCCGCTGTAGTTTAAGGCCAGAACCTTATATTATAAAAGATGTTGTTTGCCCTAAAGCTAAACCCTAAACCTAAACCTTAACCCTAAAGCTAAACCCAATTTTTTTGAAAAAGTAGGGGAGAACGGGGTATATTTTTTATGTCACCTTGCCCGAATTACGTGACAAAATGGATCTTCACGGGCAAGATGTATCCCCGTTTTACAATGATTTCAGGCGGGCCAATAGTAGACCTGCCGTGTTTGAGCATAACTCAGTCAAATATTCTCCATTCTCAACTAACAACACCTCAACCCCGTGGTCAGGTATTGGAGTCAAGTTAGAATATG
>JGI24159J19872_10006856_pt1 | contig 14890 bp, 12 predicted proteins | sample Ectturendosymbi4_FD_19872 | JGI IMG/M metagenome (IMG submission 19872) | reverse complement strand
GTCCTTGAAAAAAATTATACAGATTGAAAACAAAGTTTTGTATTTTGCAAAGCTTCAAGAGAAATTCGTAACACGTTTTATTCATTTGCAAAGTTGGCACTGACATTGTAGAACCTGTTGTCAATACTTAGAGGCCAGTGAGCATCAGCAAACCTCTATCAGGAAAAAAACCCGTAGGGGGAATCACTGAATTGATCTTTTTAATTGATTTATTTTTTGAAAGATGCCTATAAAATAGTCACTGCAAATGCACAAATGGCGTGCCAAGCAATGACTGTTACAACTTCTTCAAGTGTTTTTAAAAGTGTTTCTTGGACTCATTTTAATGCAGTTAAAACAAAAAATAATTACCGCAAAAATATGCACCAAGTGACAAATGTTGAACACGACATACAAAAATTGTTTATCATTATCTTCATAATTCTGTGATCACAGGTTTATGATTTCAGATTTGTGATCTCAACTGAAAAAAGGAAATTACAAAATGGTAATGTTGTTTTCCTGATGGGAATACATCTATTAGATGTGTTCTTTGCTTTCACAAGGGACGTTCAAAAAATTAAGATGTGACATGGAGCAATCCTTTCATGGGGTTTTGCGGTGTAGGAACCAATGTAAGAGTTTAAGGTGTGGTCCAGCGTCTACGTTGCTTGTGAGGAATACAGAATTGCTGGTTTCCTCAAACGCTACGAACAACGAGGCGGCCTAGTCGTTATATGAGTACTATTCTGACTCCCGACTAAGCTGCCTGACATTTTCAGTTGCCAAGCCGAAGCAAGGTGCTTGACTCTTACCCATATTAAAGTTTGTTTCACTAAATTCATGGTGCAAAAATTTTTATTTAGAAACGGTTTCTGATTAGCAGCATCAGCAAAAAATGCTTTGGCGATGGCGCGACAGCAGAAACAGTCAACGTGGTCCATGCGCAAGTGATACAAACACTCGACTCACAAAACAAAACTTCAAACCGTTAAAGGAGGTCAGCGAACATAATCTGCGCCCAAGCAAGTCGAGCGCACACACGCGAAATTCGCTTGTTAGAAAATCACATCTTGACAAAAACAGGCCTCACGTACAGAAAGCAATCGCCAGTTTGGAAACTGCAATTGGCAATTCGAAAGGGTACATCCGCTATGCATTCATTTTTTTGCTTTGGGGAGACTTTTTGTTTTATTTTTATTGTCACCTTGCGCATACATTGATACAATTTTCACAGGAGACATATTTATATCTTGTTTTACAGGTGTATAGACACACGTGATTACAAGCATGCTGAACTGTGCAAGTGGCATACTGATGACGAACGATGCACTTGGACAATGTTCAACCCAAGTCAAGCTTGTCAGGTCCTGAACGATTCACCTTTCAATGACATTTATTTCGTGGGTGACTCGTTCATTCGAAATATGTTTTTGTCATTTCTAATCACGGTGTCGGTCGATAAGGAGCGAGGCTCTTGGGGAAAAGACATGTCTTCGATTCAGAAAGAACTTTGCGTCAGGGAAACCCTTCTGTTTTTTGATGAGTGCCGAACCATCATCAAAAACATGAACGACGCATTACACCCGGAAAAGTTTTGCGGTGGAGCTCCTCGTGATTTCAATGCAAGCTTCTTTTTTTATCCGAATTTCAACAGTGCGCCAATGTTTGTTAAGTTGATGAAAAGCTTGTCCGGGAAAAAGGGGTCTCTCGTTCTGTTAAGTGTTGGGTATTGGGACGGCTCCAACGCAGAAAACACAATCTTAAAATATATTACTCCGGGTCTTAAAGTTGTTGCTGACCATTACCAGCAAAGTGGTTTACATAACGAAGCAACACACTGGCCACAGTTGTTCTACTTCCTCCCCATGACTCAAGGCCTTCTAAAATCTCCTGATCATTTTTTTCTGCAGGACAATCCAAAAATACATAAATTTTCAGAGCAAATGCTATTATTTGGTGAAAAAAACAAAATACCTGTGTTTGATTTTCGTCAACTTGCAAAGCATGTTCACAGTTTTGATGGAACCCATTATAATGTAGCTGTAAATATCATGAAAAATCAAATCTTTTTACATTATGTGCAGTCTTTGAAGTGAGTTGTCTTACCTTTCCAGCGAGGCGTGGTAATTATCAATTTTACTGGCACAGTAATTTTAACTACGTCTGCTGTACTCTAAAGTTTGAGCTTCTTCAACAAGTCAACTCAGGTTGTTTTATTCAAACTTGACGAACGTACAAGTGTCAGTGAAGATATGTGAAAAACAAAGATGGTCGAACGTATGCAATGTACAGTACGTACACTTTCCGAAAGATTTACAACAGCGATTCGTATTTGAAATGATTTGGATACATTGCTCATTGTGGTGCAAGACACTGATTTTTTTTAAATAAAGGCTGAGAATCCCTACATAGCAGGCGAAATATACTGTATACTCTGTGATGTCTGATTGCTACTTGTCAAAAGGATTCCTTTTCAAAGACAATTAAATCTATGTCATTTATTTTTCTATTGGATCATCCGTCCGTGCTAGTTGGGCAGAACAATTGATTCGACATAAGCATTTTGTGATGAAATTCTTGCGCTTAATTAATGGCTTTCTTGCTCTTGTGCTTATTGGTTGAATACTTGGCATTCCGCGGTTGGTGCCTGACTTACCTCGCTCGCTTTGCATTATTCGTCTGCGGCCTTGAAGCCGTGCTGGTGTACTGGTTCTGTTTCTTTCTGCTTTTCAGAACGTATAGCGTTTTTTAGTTAAATAAAGCCAACCAGTGGGTGCTGATGATTGCGTTCAGCACACATGTGTGAGGTTTGATCCAGGGAAAAAATCTAAAGGGGGGTGCTCAATGATCACGATATGGAGGCCCCTAGCCAACACTTCGGAAAAAGTTTAGAACTGATGGTGAATCTAGATTTGGATGTTTATTGCATGCAAGCCAACAAAAAACACGAAAACGTCCCGAGAAACGCAAAAAACAACAACCTACTGACATCCAAACCTTTACTAAACTTCAAAATATAAGTTTGGAGTAGCCCGTTTTTTACATTTAATACGCCAGGAGGTCAGCCCCCCCCATGGTTCCCTTTCAGTTATGCCAATGGACCTGAAATAGGAGTTTTGACCTAAAGTGTTAAAATGCTGTGCATTTCCAATAATCTTGAAAAACAACAGTTTTAGAGAAACAAATTTCTGTTCAACTATCACTTAAGGGTAAGACAAATGTGTATCATGTGTTTCTACTGCAGCTCATTTTTGTTGCAATTTCAAGCAAAGCAGAAAACTGTGTTGATATTGGTTTCTTTCGAGAGGGCAAACTTGCAAATGCGTTGTATTGGCAGAGGCAAAACAATGAGATGAAATATTTTACTCCAGCAATTTCGTTGTATTTATTCTGTATTTTGAACCTGTAGTGATAGTCACCACTGAACGATTAGAATTTGCGCTCAACAGTTTTAGATAACGCTTCGTCTTCTCTCTGGTTATTGCGGAAAGTTATGCTAGTTGATTGCACCCAGACAGCTATTATCATCTCTTGTTTTATGTGGGATCATGTAGGATAATCAGAAGCAGTTTTTAAAATCATTAATTCAGAGGAACCAAAGAAGTGCTTGTGCTCAAAACTCTTGGCTTTTCTTAGCTATCAAAAACCACTATTTTTTCTCTTTGATCTTCTTGATCTTTCAGTCCTGGAGGCACCACATTTTTAGCTATCTTTTTCTTCGCTCTTCTTTCTCGAAGATGACCAACGAATCTACTCCAAGTTGCTTTTGCGCATGGCTTCGGAGATGACCAATGAGGCTAATCCACGCTGTGGAGCCTCTACCACAAGATGGACACTAGTGGGATAGCTGAAGGAGCTGCTTACTGCTGGCACGATTCCTGCGTTGTTCCAATTGTTTTGATTGCAGCCAGTGTTTTTTGTTTGTCGGCTGAGTCAGGCCCTGTGGAGAGGAGATTGCACCACGCTCTACTGCTAATGCATCCTAAGAGTTGACATTGATGGAGAAGTCCTTTAGTGCAGCTTTCGACGTGTCTTTGAAGCACTTGTTCTGCCCACCTACCAAACGTCTGCCATGGACAAGTTCTCTATATAGAAATTGCTTTGGGATGCGGTTGTTTGGTTCCAGTGAACGTGGTCTGCCAGCTTGATTTGTGCCTTACGTACTTGAGTATAAATGCTGTGTGTATTTGCTAGGCACACGACGTCTGTGTCTGGTAATTTGTCTTGCCAACTTATTTTCAGTAGCTTTCGTAAGCAGGAGAGTTGGATGTGATTGAGTCGTCTCTCATGTCTTTTGTACAGGGTCCAGAGTACACATGCATAAAGAAGGATAGTCATGACAATAGCCTTTCAGACTTTTATAGCTTTATGGATAGCATTATGTCACGCCTTCCCCCACACTTGACCTCAATCTGCCAAACGCAGAGCACGCCTTGGTGATTCTGTTGTTAGTTCCAAGTCGATGGTGGATATGTTACACAGAATGCTGCCGAGGTACGCAAAGTTTTGGACGGCTTGAAGTCTCTGATCATTTATCATGATGCAGGGTTCAGCGTAAGGCTTTCCTGGGGCGGGTTGATATATTGCCTCGGTCTTCCCGATACTGATAATTAGTCCACAAAGTGGTCACAGGCAAGAGAGACTTTTAAATTGATGCTGGATTATAATTTTCAGGCAGGCACTGAAGGAACAGTCATCAGCATAAAACAAATCATGTGTGACTGTTTTCGTTACATTGGTTATAGCCTTGCGGCGTCTCCGGTTCAGTTATTTTAAATCGTAGCGATATCTTAATGGGATACTGCAATTATCGTCGTCTCCAGAAGCATATGGTAACGTGGTAGAGAACATCATGCTGAACAGAGTAGGTTCCAGGACACATCGTTGTTTGACACCGTTGCTAACTGGAAATGCTTCTGAGGCTGAACCATCATCCAGGACATTGACCATCATGCCATTGTGAAATGGCCTCACGATAGAGATGAATACCTTCGGACATCCGTACTTGACCACGATCTTCCACATTCCCTCCCTTCTGACAGTGTCAAATGCTTTAGTCAATCGATAAAAACGGTGAAGAGATCTTGGTGTTGTTCCTTGAAGTTTTCTTAAAGTTGTCTTGCTGCGAAGATCACATCCATTGTTACACGGCCTTGGCAAAATGCACACTGACTTTCAGGGAGAAGGCCCTACTCGAGATGTTTCACGCCACAGAAGAATGTTTGACGGGTCATGGCCAGGTACTTTTGAAACCGAGTACGTATTGCAAGTTGATCCTTTTACCGAAAGCGTAGGCAGTTCATGAGCTGTAAACGACATAGTGCGCTCTCTTTCGTCATTGTGGGTTACATATTACTGCGACACGGAAATTTCCACGTCGCCTACCACGTTGTGCACAATATGCAGTTAAAGAGGATCTTGTTGCCATGAAAACGAAATCTAGAAGTAATCTAGAAGTAAGCTTTCGTGGAACATTACTTGATCTGTGCATCATCATGTATTGATCCTCGAATATCTAGACTTTCTTATAGGGCCGCAACCAGCTGACATTTTCCGGGGGGAGAAAAATGAGTAAGTTGATGTTGTGCCTATGGACAAAATATCTTTTTGAAAATTTCCGAGGGGAAATTTCCTGGTTGCTTCCCCACTGCCACAGGTATGTAATTTGATGTGTGAGACATATTCCCATTCTTGTTTCTGCATATGGGAACTGTTGTGTTCAAATGGGAATTGGGTATGTACCCGTGAACAATGCACATATTAAACAGTTCACTGAAAAAAAAACAGATTCACCTGCATACAGCAAGTGCTCTGCAGAAATACAATCAGCGCCTGGTGCCTTGTTCAAGGGCAGCTTTTGAAGAAGTGATGTCAGCGAAACAACAGAACACATGGGCATTTCATGCCCCATACAGTTCTCCTTGCAGTCTATGCTGTGTTCCAAAGACTCTGCAGACTCACTGGCAGAGTTTTCAGAATTCAATACTCCCTTGAAATAGTCCACATTTCAACAATCTCTGAACAACCATTTACCCCACCCACCAATGTTGGTAGTGATGGGATGCGGTTTTGTTGCTGATCTTTTGCCAAAATGTCTCATTGGTTTTCACAGACTATAGTGCAGCTGCTAGTCAATTAGAAGCTTATGTACTTCAACATCTTTGCAGCATTGCCACAGTGAATATTTGAAATCTTTTTTGTTTTAACCATGTTCCTGTATATGCCACCAGTCTTGGGACTATTGCAGTTTGCCTATAGCCACAAGGCTGCCTTTACAATTTGTTTAGATTTGACTGTCGAGTTCCAGCAAGGAATGTGAAATTTACCAGCGTTCTTTTTTTATGTTGTTTTAAATGCAGAGAAAGTAGAAGCAAGCAGAGAACTGGTCAGCTCTACATACAAATTTTATATTTTTTCCAGATGTTTCGCATCTGTACAATTAAAGTTTTGACAGTGAATAGCATCTGTGGGTAATTGCAATTGATTAAGTGGGTTTTTGCTTTCATGATAGTAATCCTTGCTTTCCTGGGCCGTAACCTTAAGCCAGTCAATTCGACTTGGCTGGGGCTCTCTCACCTCATAATTAAATTCAGGAAGGTGGGAGCACCGAATGCTGACTGCAACAGCCCGCTGATCAGAAATTACGCACCTGGTTATCACTTCCATATTGACCATTGCTTGATGCGCTGAAAAGGATGAGACAAAATGGTCTATTCAAGAACTTGTGTTGTGCGCATCACCAGTGTATGTCAATGTGTCCTGGAGTAGTTGTGCATAATCGGAAATGATAAAATCATTTTCCATACAAAAGTATTCTAACAAACAACCAAATGTATTTGTGGCCCCAGCATTTAAATACCCCACAAATTAAACATTTGGGCATTGCAACTTACCACACAATTATTTCATTTTGCCCAAATAAGCTAAAAAGTCAATAGTATTAACTCTATTGCAGTATGGCAGGTACACATTAATTAAACACAGCTCTGATTTTTAAGAACCTGACGCTTTATAATTTTTAGACCAATAGATGGCAGTTCCACCATGTCCACGACCCACAACCTTAACCATCATTAAAGCCACAGTCTCCTCTTCCAAATGCAAAATGAGACACACCGAAACAGGATAAATTATTAAGTTGTTGTTTTGTCAACCAGGTCTCTTGAAGAAATATAATCTGGTATTCATTTAAGACGTTTTGCACATCAAACATTGAAAACTAAAACACCGGCAGTGATAAGTGGCCAGACTGAGAGTATCTATATCCCCCTCCATTTTTCCTCATTTTAACGTAACTGGCTGATGACATCAAAAAGATGTTTGGATGCCAAGCACGTGGTTTGAAACAAGTCACTAAGTCACAGCAATGCAATAGAAATTTATGTGGCCATTTCCTGCTGTTGAGCACCTTGCGTATGTTAGATTCATCGAGAAATTTTGCTGAAATTGTAAAAGATGCGTATGAATCATACCTGGTTCTCAATGTTTGAAACCGTACACTTCCTGCATTCTGAAACTTATCCCAAAACTATTTTTAGGTGTACAATTCTGGTATCTGGTTTCCAATCTCGAGACAAAAATTGCTACTGTCTTGATAATAGCATCAGGTGAATTGCCACTTTTATGATACCAGCTTAAGTTTTTCTTTCTAACAACTGTGTTCCAGTTATCAAACTGATCATTTTCCTGTGCGGTATTGTCAACCATGGATCATTTATTGGAGCCTGGTTACTGTCATAAGATATGTCAGCTTTCTTAATTTCCCACACAGCATCTTTTCCTTTTTGAGACTCTTGTCCAAAAGTACTTTGTCGAGTGCCGTATGTGAGACATGAAAATCAATAGCAGTCTGCGATCAAACTGATTGCCCAATAATTGTCCTATAAGCATTTGCACAATTCGAGGAGTATATTTTATGTGACTGATTGTCATAAAATATTTTCCGATTTTGGGCAAGGTTGGTTGATGTGGCTGAAAATTGCAAAAGGAAAAAAAGAAATTTCATGTCTCAATCTCATATACTTTTAAGAACCACAAGCTTGAAGGTGAGCTCTGATTTAAACCTTTAGCCGACCACCAATGACGTCTTCTGGCGGAATGTTGGGATTTTTCCTTACTTTTTCGTGCATTTGTTAAGAACATTCCCTATTTTTTCGTTTGGGAATGCGCTTTTGTTCTTTTTTCAGATAAATAATTTTCTAAAATCAACACATTGTTTTTTTTTATCACATGAACTTGAAGACTTGCAAAGTTGTAGAACAACCTACGCGCTGCGAAACCTGTCAGTTAGTCCAGTGTGGGTGAATGATAAAAATGCCCTTTTTGGGAAAGGACAACAACAGTCTTTGTGTAGGAAGATTACCTGAGCAGGATAAACCAGAAAAGTTATATATCAATTTTTGGTCTTGCACTCACTACCAACGGAAAAGCGTAGAGAATTTCATTCTTGGCCAAACATTGCAAAGAAAAACAAAAACTTTCCCCCTTGGTAGCCTTGGCCAAAAATAGCCAAGGTTAGTTTTTCGAAAACGGGTGAAATTCACATGGGGTCAGTGTTCGTGTGACATACCAACAGCGTTAGCATTCCAGGGAAACTTTTAAAGCAATCAACATTGCACGAATCTTTTTATTTGTTTCTACTTGTTGCTTGCGTCCGCAAGAAATTTGGTAGCGCAAAAACGAAAAAAATAACATCTCGCGAAAAGGCAGCTCCACTGAGATCATTGGTATATTTACTCTCACAAGAAACCCTTTAACCTTTAAGTCCCGCGTCCGCCAAAATTATGGCGCGGATTTTAAACGCATTAAAGGTATAACTCGTCAGCTACGATAGCTACAGAGCTGTTCCAACCATCCACGGATTCAGCAAGTCTTCTAGTTTCTATTAAGAAACACGTTGCTTGATTTGGGTGTTTTTTTTTCTCTTGGTGAAGTCACAAACAAGGCAGGTCTTTGAATCTTTGACCCGCTTTAACTGGACTGGGCGCTAATCCAATGAGCCATTTTATGGCTCAAAATTTTTGGAGAAATTGACTGATCATCCGGGTCTATAGAGCCCTTGATTGACCTTCTAGCATGTCTAGAACAAACGTTATGGCCCAAAAACCCCGTTGTACTCAAAATTCCAAAAACTGCAGAAAAAACATGAGTCTCCCACTAACGGCATTTTGCCAGTGAAAAACTGCCGCTAGCTGTCGATCGAGAGCTAATCGCGACGCTGGATAAAGACTAGTGCAGCCTTGTGGTTTGCACTAAAAAAAAACTTTTGAGGTTTGGGTTCGGGGTTTTCGGTGGGTGTCGTTAGAAAAAGGGTAGGTTTTGCTATTTTTTGGTTATTCTTTAATGACGTCATCACCCGGACAATGAGCCGAATAGTGGCTCAAAGTTTGGTTGGATTCTAGACTGGAATATGAAACTTTAGAGGCCTAGATCGAGTTGACGTTTCTGGTTCCTAAGTTATGGCCGAAAAACCCCAAACTTGTAAGGATTCCCTAGGGAATTAGTGGGATCCCCCTAATTATCTTTTGCTTGTTTTACCATAACTTTTGAACGAGAAATGCTAGAAAGTCCATCAAACCCTCTAAAGACTCGCATTGTAGCCTAGAATCCAAAAAACTTTGAGACACAAAATCTGATGGATTGTTCGACTCCCAGGATATGACGTTATCATCCAAATGTAAACAAAAGGATCATAAACATCCTCTCATTATGTAAACGTCAACAAAAAAAACGAGATCTCAAGCTAAAATTTTTTTTGCAGTCTAAACTGCAAGTCTTCATGAGTCTTTTGAGGGCTTGAACAGCTCTCTAGCCTATTCGAACGACGAGTTATGGCCATATACAAAGGGGACGTTATTCAACCCCTAGTTTCTTTTTGTAGGGGTAGAAAGTTTGACCACTTTTTGATTTGTGTGTCAATCAAGGGTTCTAAAGACTCGTAGGATAGCCTAATTTCTAAATAAAACTTGAGCGAAACAATTGGCCTATTGGAATGGCGTCCAGGGCCGCGCAAACTAGGCCAATAAAATGAAAATGACACCCCCACTTGTGACGTCCGCCCCCAGAGAACCATAAACCCAAAGCGAAAAAATTGTTTTTTCAATTTCAACTAGCCAATTGCTGAATCCTTAGATTGTTTGAACAGCTTTCTAGTTCAATCGGCTGGCGAGTTATAGCGTTGCAAACCTTGCGCCAGAATTATGGCGATCGAGGGACATAAAGGGTTAAGTTTTGGTCATTTTTCACAACTGAAATATCATATCTCCGGTTCCAAACACAAAAAATCTGAAAGTTGCAGTACATTTTCTCATCTACAACAATGATCCAAAAAATTTCTGACAAGTTGCCGAAAATTGAAGAAAAGTTGACAAAAAGTTCAATAAAGTATTTTGAAAAGTTTCGACTTTTCATTATCGGTTGTATTTTTGCAATTTAGCAATGCTGCACTCCGAAATCCAGTATCGGCAGCGATTTTGGCCTAAAACCTATAAAATCGCTTTTTTCGAATTGCATTTTTTGCCCCAATTTGCTCTTTTTGCCGCAACGTTGTTTTTCCCCAACATTAAAACAATGGTAAGTGACTTGGTATGGTCCTTGAATGCCCTCGAGACCAGGTATAGTTATTGCAAAAAAGCTAAAACCTTGGGGTGAAAATTTATATGAAAATCATCAAGAACTTTGCCAAAAAGGCAAGAAACAAAGTAAAAAAGCGGCTTTCATCAGAAATTTCAAATGCAAACATACATTTCTGTTAGACCCATCTGCAAGATCTCACGAAAACCTTTCTTGCAATGTTTTACCTGTCGACATACCTTCAGTGGTTCACGAGTTATCACCGAAAAACCGTCAGGCAAGACGATAAATCGGCTTTTGCGGTCACTAAAGGGTTTTGAAACTTTTCAAGCTATGAACATTGAGCCAATGTTTTTGTTTTTTCAACTTATGCTTATTTGCGCATGAAATTTGGCAACTTTGAAGCGGTTGATAGGGTACAAATTCGAAAGAAAAACATCTCGAGAAAAGGTACCTCCATCGAGAACATTGGTAGGTTTGAATTCTGAAAGGAACAAAAAACGCAGTAAATACAACATAAACTAAGGCGTTGATGTGTAGGAAACTTTCCAAGCAAAGAACAATGCACCAATTAATTCAGGTTTTCAACTTGTTGTTTATTTGCATATGAAATCGGGAAAAATTGATGCGGTTGGCAGGCCACAAATCGAAAGAAAAAAGCTTGCCAAAACGCAACTCCCCTGAGACCGTTGTTAGGTTTGTTTTTTGCATGTATCATGAATAGCAATGAATACAGCGTAATTTGAAAGAATGTAATATTTAAAGCTTTCATGAATATTTGAAGCACTGTGGACTGCATGAGGGAAAGGTATAGGCAAATCGGCAGGCCAACGTTTGATCTTCGACGAGCGCTCGACCGATTCTTGGGCTCACACACGCCTCAGAAGACGGTAGTGCGAATTTTTGAGCTTTGGCTACATTTCAAAGGTGCCCTGTGAACGTGCGAAATTTTTGAGGACAATTGCCGAAAAACATACCAGTAGGGAACGTTTGGCAAACCAATTCACCAACCCGGAAGGGAACGTGTTAATCAAAATGTATAATAAAAAAAGATGCAACCTTCAAAATGAAATTGTAAAAGCACTGATGACATTGCGTTTACAATTCTCACGCTTTGGCGAGGCTAGGAATCTCGCTTTGTTTTTTGATACTGTTGAAGATGTGAAGAGTTCAAATCCACCTTTGAAAGTTTTTCCAGTTCACGGTTGGTTGTTTTAACACTGTGGTCATTGGGTCTGCGGAAAAGCGACTGGTCATGTTTTTTGGAAAAAATACCCTTGCAATAGATGGACAATCATAAAAAAAATGCTTCTGAACTTGAGTTCATCATGTCAGAAATCAATTATTTAGGAGGTTCATTGGAATTTTTTTCAACTTCAAAAGATCATGATTTCATCATGAGCATAATTTCTATACTTGAACAAATAGCCATTAATCTTGAAAATATCAAAAATCTATTTTAAAAGTTCTGTATAATAAATGGACAATCGTGAAAAAATTGCTTCTGAAATTGAATTAATCATATTAAGAATCAATTGTCTATATAATACAAAAGATTATGATTCCATCATGAGTATAAGTTCTATACCTGAACAAAAATGTATTATATTAAAATTATCCAAAATCTATTAAAAAATTTTATATAATAAAGGACATCTTAAACGTACAGTAACTCAAAAACTCGTAATTGACGAAAGCCTCGAAAAATACGAGGTACATGAGTACACCCCCATCACAGGAACTAATCTCAACAACTCTGGAGAAATCAGAATTGCTATAGATATTCAAGACTTGTTCACACACCCTAGTGAGTCTATTTTAATAGGGTTAGACATCAAAATCATGCTCCTACTCCAAGTAGTTACTAAGTTATGGCCAAACTTCAACATTTGCAAGTTTTGGCCCCCAGGTCAAATTTTGGGAGTTCCCATGCACCCCTAAACATCAACTAACTGCGAAAACATTTAGAGGTCTTATTTTTTTACCAAAATGCAACACTTTGACACTAGGTAGAAGTTGCTTGAAAAAGTCGAGGGCTCCTGATGCACTTAGCTTACATTTGTAAGTTCACTCTGAATATATATAAATAAAATGAACTCCTCTCTTCGTAATGTCCGACTATTCTGTTGCCGAAGTGTCAACCCGTTTTCAAGAATTGCTTTTATTGTTGTTGCTACGTCTCACTAGGTTAGACACATTACGTTACTTCTGACGGCCAACAGGAAGGGTAGCTGGAACAAAGCGAGATTTAACTGCAAACATTGTGCTTGCTTCTGGACTACCTGGATTTTAACCGCACAGACGGGTAAATAGCCTCCCCTGACACATAACCACAACAAACGATGATAAAAGAGGAAACCCAGCCACCACAACTGCGGCTCATCGCACAGCAATGTAGGGTGAACATTTCCAAGTTTAATCGCGAAAGTAACCGTCGATTTTGGGAATGTATTCAACCGATTTCTGCCTATGTGTGAAAACAACTTTTTTTGCTAAAATTTTCAAATTCAAGGCTCACCTGCTGCCTTTCTAACGCCCATGGCAACGAGATTGACCGCTTCAGTCGCACTGCGTATTGTGCCACAATAAGAAACAACACCACTTGCTCTTTTACCAAAAAGAATCACATTCACTTGTGCGTTCTCACGCAACAGCCCAGGGTAGTGGTCATAACGTTCTAGAAAAATCTTGCAAGCACTCTTTGCAAATATGACGTCCCTGATTTCACGTAATAAACTACTGCACATGAGCAGTGCTGAAATCTGTAGGCAATGCTTACGTTTGAGATGTTGAAGGACTAAAGAAAAAACAGCGAAACAAGCGAACGCAAGATTAGAAAGAATATATCAAAACGTACTGCGGCAAATAAAAAGTGAACATTCGTCGTCCTCAAACAATTCCTTTCATTAAAACCAGAAAACAATCCGCCCACGTCACCGAGGAACAACTCCACAATGACAGAATCACGCCACGATGACTCAAAGCTACTTGAACACTTTATATTATCTAGCAACCCTCCTTTCCTTGGAACCACAGACAACCATTTTGGTTGGACAAAGTACTAATCGATGTACATTTTTGTTGAAGCAAACTGCTTCTTACTTTGTAATCCGTGGCTCATCAGTGCATGTTTTTTTTAGATGCCTCGGAAACATTCGATCGAGCACTACAAATGAAATTATTTGAGAAACTAATTCAAAGAAAGGTGCCAATGTGGTTTGTGCGCCTAATGAAACATTGGTACGAGGAACTAAAGATGCAAATAAAATGTGGCAAGCACTTCTCTGAACCGTTTCGTGTGTCTAATGGTGTTAGAAAATGGGGAGAACTGAATCCATACTTGTTTGCTGATTTTAGATGATTTATCCAATGAACTAAACAACATTAAAGCCTGATGATGTATTGGTGAAGTCTTATTAAATCACTTGATGTTTGCTGATGATATTTGTATGTTTTGTCCAAATTTACATTCGTTGCAAAGAATACTAGATGTGCGTAAGGGTTATGAAAAATCGCATGGGATTATTTTTAACTGCAACAAAACTGTTTGCATGAGGTTCAAGGCTAAGAGTGCAAAAAGTACAGTCACCCCATTACTGACACTGTGTAGTCAAAACGCAAAACCTGTTGATTAACCAATGCAAACATCTGGGGATTGTATTGGACACCGAGCTCCCAGATGACAAAGACATTCCGAGACAACTGCGATATAAATATTTTGAAGCAAACAAGCTGCGAGCCTCTTTTTCTTGCTGTGCAAATGCAGTTGAAAATGCACTTTTTCGTTCGTTTTGTACGCACATGTATGCATTACAATTACGGTGTAACGTCCAGAAATCATGCATGCAGAGTTTGCGTGTGACCTACAATTTTGGATGCAGAGCTCTATACAACTTGTCCTGGCGAGCGAGTGTTTGTAGCCATCAGGTTCAATGTAATATGCCTACATTTGATGCATTTATAAGAAAATACAAGCACTTGTTTCTCAAAAGATGCAGAAAGTCTAACAACATATGGTTACGTGCTTTGATGCAGTCAGATTGTTTGTATACGTCCTTATTTTTTGAACACTACAGTCGCATTTTACTTTGTGAATGGGTGCTCGAACTTCGTAGTGTCTGTTTGATTGATGGCGTGTCATGCCACAACGCATTCGCATTTTACCTGGACTTGACCAGTTTAGGGATTGGCGCTCTAATCTGCGGTAGTGTGGTAACAAGTGTTACGTGTTAGCTAATAATAGTGTTAAGAATGTGTCTGTAACCCTGTGGTTCTGCCTTCAACGCAGCTGTAAAAACTATAACTATGTGATTCCGTCGGCTCCAATGCCTTGTAC